>Ga0153880_1296227_pt1 | contig 12958 bp, 9 predicted proteins | sample AM7aRNAsmRNA_FD_105227 | JGI IMG/M metagenome (GOLD analysis project Ga0153880, IMG submission 105227) | Metatranscriptome of freshwater microbial communities from Lake Alinen Mustajärvi, Finland - AM7a metatranscriptome (Metagenome... | ecosystem: Environmental > Aquatic > Freshwater > Lake ... | reverse complement strand
TGCAGCTGGTCCACCAAAAGTCATAGGAATAACAGGGCCCTGATCGGAAACCTTAACGGTTCCAAATTGTGATTCGAATTTTGTTAGGTTTTCTTTTAATGCAAGCAATAATCGTTTTGCATGCTCAGGAGTTAAAATAACTCTTGACTTAACTTTCGCCTTTGGAACTCCAGGCATTATTCTAACAAAATCGATGACAAATTCCGAACTGGAATGAGTGATTACAGCTAGGTTAGAATATACTCCCTGAGCTGTTTCCTCATCCAGTTCAATATTAATTTGTCCTGTGTTTTTATTATTGTTATCTTCCATTTTCTATATTATTCAGAAACTTCAACTCTGCTTTTTCTTGTAGACATAGCTTCAAGTTCTTGTTTCGAACCAACAATCATTTTAGTGTATTCACGTAAACCTGTTCCTGCTGGAATAAGATGTCCAACAATTACATTTTCTTTTAATCCTTCCAGATAATCGATCTTACCATGAATAGCTGCTTCGTTAAGCACCTTTGTTGTTTCCTGGAATGATGCTGCAGACATAAAACTCTTTGTTTGTAACGCAGCACGTGTAATTCCCTGCAATACTTGACTTGAAGTAGCAGGTACAGCATCGCGAGCTGATACAAGTTTTTTATCCTTACGTTTTAGCATCGAATTTTCATCACGAAGTTTACGAGCTGTGATAATCATACCGGGTTTAAATGTTTCCGATTCACCGGCTTCAACAACCACTTTTTTATCGTATATCCAGTCATTCTCTTCCATGAAATCCAATTTATCAACCAAAGATTTTTCCAGGAAACGAGTATCGCCCTGATCTTCGATCATAACCTTACGCATCATTTGTCTTACAATGGTTTCAAAGTGTTTATCGTTAATCTTAACACCTTGCATTCTATAAACTTCCTGAATTTCATTAACGATATACTCCTGAACCATAGTTGGTCCTTTAATGGCAAGAATATCATTTGGTGTTGTTGCTCCATCTGATAAGGATGTACCAGCCCGAACATAATCGCTCTCTTGTACCAAAATTTGTTTTGATAAAGGAACAAGGTATTTCTTTACTTCACCTGTTTTTGATGTAACAACAATTTCGCGGTTACCTCTTTTAATCTTTCCATAAGCAATTTCGCCATCAATTTCGGCTACTACTGCTGGATTAGAAGGATTTCTGGCTTCAAATAATTCGGTTACTCTTGGTAAACCTCCTGTAATATCACCAGATTTCCCAACAGCTCTAGGTATTTTCACTAAAACTGCACCAGTTTTAATTTTTTCACCTTGATTAATAAAAACATGAGCACCAACAGGTATATTGTAACTTTTCAGAACATCATTTGTAGAAGAAACAATTTTTATAGTTGGATTCTTCGTTTTATCGCGGGTTTCAATAATCACTTTTTCTTTGAATCCTGTTTGTTCATCTGATTCTTCTCTGAATGTAATACCTTCAATAACATTTTCAAAATCAACTTTCCCAGATGCCTCAGAAATTATTACTGCATTATATGGATCCCATTCGCAAATAAGATCACCTTTTTTAACGTCAGTATTATTATTAACAAACAATTTAGAACCATAAGGTAGATTATGTGTCATTAATACAATACCTGTATGCTTGTCAATAATTCGCATTTCTGCTAAACGACTTACAACAACTTGATTTTTAGCTTCTTTTTCCTCTGAATAAACAACCGTTCTTAATTCATCTATTTCAATTCTACCATCGTATCTGGCAATAATGTTAGATTCTGTAGTAATATTTGAAGCGGTACCTCCAACGTGGAATGTACGCAAAGTTAACTGAGTACCTGGCTCACCGATTGATTGAGCAGCAATAACACCTACTGCTTCTCCCATCTGAACCATTCTACCATTAGCTAAATTACGTCCATAACATTTTGTACAAACACCTCTTTTAGATTCACAGGTTAATACTGAACGAATTTCAACTTGTTCAATAGGTGATTCTGCTATTTTCTTTGCAATCTCTTCTGTAATTTCTTCACCTGATGCTACAATAAGTTCACCTGTAAACGGATGGTATAAATCATGAACCGTAACTCTACCTAATACTCTATCGTGAAGTGTTTCAACAACTTCTTCACCTTTCTTTAAAGTAGTAGCAATTAATCCACGAAGTGTACCGCAATCAGTCATCGAAATAATAACATCTTGTGAAACGTCGACAAGTCTTCTGGTTAAATAACCTGCATCAGCAGTTTTAAGAGCAGTATCGGCCAAACCTTTACGAGCACCGTGTGTAGAAATAAAGTACTCAAGTACAGAAAGTCCTTCTTTAAAGTTAGCTAAAATCGGGTTTTCAATAATTTCAGACCCAGTAGATCCTGATTTTTGAGGTTTTGCCATAAGACCTCTCATACCGCATAACTGACGAATTTGTTCTTTAGAACCACGAGCTCCTGAATCTAGCATCATAAACACAGGGTTAAATCCCTGATTATGTTCAGTTAATTGTTTTAACACTAAGTTAGTTAAACGGGCATTAGTATGTGTCCAAATATCAATAATCTGGTTATAACGCTCATTGTTTGTAATAAATCCCATGTTATAATTCGACATCACTTCTTCCACTTGCCTATAACCGTCATTAACTAATGTTTGTTTTTCTGCAGGAATAATAACGTCATCAAGATTAAATGATAAGCCTCCTCTAAACGCCATCTGAAATCCCATACTCTTGATATCGTCAAGGAATTTTGCAGTTCGAGCTATTCCAGTAATTTTTAATACGTTAGAAATAATGTCGCGGAGAGATTTTTTTGTAAGAAGTTCATTGATATATCCGACTTCCTTAGGAACCACTTCATTAAAGAGTACTCGTCCAACAGTAGTTTCAATAATATGAACTATAGGTTTACCATTTTCAATATCAGGAACTTTTACATTAATAATAGCATGTAATTCAACAGCTTTCTCATTATGAGCAATAATTACCTCTTCTGACGAATAAAATGTTAACCCTTCTCCTTTCACAATTTTATCAGGTGTACTTTTTCTTGATTTAGTAATATAATATAAACCAAGAACCATATCTTGTGAAGGAACAGTAACTGGAGCTCCATTAGATGGGTTAAGAATATTATGAGAAGCAAGCATTAAAAGTTGAGCTTCTAATATTGCTGCATTTCCAAGAGGTAAATGAACAGCCATTTGGTCACCATCAAAGTCAGCGTTAAATGCGGTACAAACCAATGGATGCAACTGAATAGCTTTTCCTTCGATCAGTTTTGGCTGGAATGCCTGAATACCTAAACGGTGCAACGTAGGAGCACGGTTAAGCATTACTGGATGTCCTTTCAATATACTTTCAAGAATATCCCAAACCACAGGATCACGACGGTCAACAATTTTTTAGCCGACTTTACTGTTTTTACTATACCTCTTTCAATAAGCTTACGAATAATAAAAGGTTTATACAGTTCAGCTGCCATATCTTTGGGTAAACCACATTCGTGTAATTGGAGTTCAGGTCCAACGACTATAACAGAACGAGCTGAATAGTCAACGCGTTTACCCAGCAAGTTTTGACGAAAACGACCTTGTTTACCTTTTAAACTATCGCTTAACGATTTTAATGGTCGATTAGCTTCGGTTTTAACAGCATTGGATTTACGTGAATTATCGAGTAAACTATCAACAGCTTCCTGCAACATACGTTTTTCATTCCTAAGAATTACTTCAGGTGCCTTAATGTCGATAAGACGTTTTAATCGGTTATTACGAATAATTACCCTACGGTATAAATCATTCAAGTCACTGGTTGCAAATCTTCCGCCATCTAAAGGAACAAGTGGTCTCAGTTCAGGTGGTATAACAGGAATCACTTTCAATATCATCCACTCGGGACGATTAATGTGTTTTGATCCACGGAAAGCTTCCACCACATGAAGCCTTTTTAATGCTTCATTCTTACGTTGTTGTGATGTTTCGTTATTAGCTTGATCACGTAATTTATAAGATAGATCATCAAGGTCAATAGATGAAAGCAAATCGTGCATTGCTTCTGCTCCCATTTTGGCAATAAACTTATTGGGATCTGAATCTTCTAAATACGAATTATCTTTTGGAAGATTATCAATAATAGCAACGTATTCTTCTTCCGTAAGAAAATCCATTCTATTAACACCATCAGCAGCTTTAACGCCAGGGTTAATAACTACATAACGCTCATAATAAATAATCGAATCCAGTTTTTTCGAGGGCAAACCAAGCAATGCGCCAATTTTGTTTGGGAGCGATCTAAAATACCAAATATGAGAAACTGGAACAACTAACTCGATATGGCCAATACGTTCGCGACGAACCTTTTTCTCAGTAACCTCAACACCGCAACGATCGCAAACAATACCTTTATACCGAATTCTTTTATATTTACCACAATGACATTCAAAATCCTTTACTGGTCCGAAAATTCTTTCACAGAATAAACCATCTCTTTCAGGTTTATATGTTCTGTAATTAATAGTTTCAGGTTTAATTACTTCGCCACTTGACCGTTCAAGTATTTCTTCTGGTGAAGCTAGTCCAATAACGATTTTCGAGAATGTACTTTTTACCTTATTGTCTCTTCTAAAAGCCATAATTCATTTCTTTTTAAAAGTTTAGCAACCGGGCATATGCCCAAAAAAAGAAGCTATTCTAAATTAATACTTAAGCCAAGGCCACGTAATTCATGAATAAGAACGTTAAGCGACTCAGGAATTCCTGGTACCGGCATTGGTTCGCCTTTAACAATAGCTTCATATGCTTTTGCACGGCCAACAACATCGTCGGATTTTATTGTCAGAATTTCTTGTAAAATATTAGCTGCTCCAAATGCTTCAAGCGCCCAAACTTCCATTTCACCAAAACGCTGACCACCAAATTGTGCTTTACCACCAAGAGGTTGTTGGGTAATAAGTGAATATGGTCCAATTGAACGTGCATGCATTTTATCGTCAACCATGTGACCGAGTTTAAGCATGTAAATTATTCCTACTGTTGCAGGTTGGTCGAATTTTTCGCCAGTTCCACCATCGTATAGGTGAATACGGCCATAACGTGGTAAACCAGCTTTATCAGAGTATTTATTAATCTCATCTAAATTAGCACCATCGAAAATTGGAGTTGCAAAAGTCATCCCAAGTTCACGTCCTGCCCATCCAAGAACAGTTTCGTAAATTTGTCCTAGGTTCATACGGGAAGGCACACCAAGTGGGTTAAGTACGATATCAACTGGAGTTCCGTCTTCAAGGAAAGGCATATCTTCTTCGCGAACGATTTTTGATACAATACCTTTATTTCCGTGACGACCAGCCATTTTATCGCCTACTTTAACAACACGTTTTTGTGCTACATAAACTTTTGCAAGTTTAACAATACCGGTGGGTAGCTCATCACCAATTGTAAGATTGAATTTTTTACGTTTAGCTTCAGCTTCAACCTCTTTATATTTGATGATATAGTTATTTAACAAATCACGAATCAAATCATTTTTAGATTTGTCGGTAGTCCATTTATTAGGATTAATGTTAATAAAATCGACTGTTTGAAGTATTTTAAGAGTAAATTTCTCCCCTTTGGCAATAACATCAACATTGTAATAATCTTTTACACCTTGTGATGTTTTACCATTAACTACAACAAATAATTTTTCAATCAAATGTTGTTTTAATTCAAGATATTTCTTTCCTGCTTCATCATCAATTTTATCAAGAAGTGTTTTCTCGGTAACTTTAACTTTTCTGTCTTTTACCTGACGGGAAAATAATTTTTTATCGATTACAACACCATACATTGAAGGAGGAACCTTAAGAGAAGCATCTTTAACATCACCAGCTTTATCTCCAAAAATAGCTCTTAAAAGTTTTTCTTCAGGTGATGGATCTGTTTCTCCTTTTGGAGTAATTTTTCCAATTAAAATATCACCGGGTTGAACATATGCTCCTCTGCGAATTAATCCATTTTCGTCGAGATTGCGAGTAGCTTCTTCACTAACATTAGGAATATCGGAAGTTAATTCTTCAACTCCACGTTTTGTGTCTCTAACTTCTAAAATAAACTCGTCAATATGAATTGAAGTAAAAGCATCTTGTTTAACCAGTTTTTCATTAATAACGATTGCATCTTCAAAGTTATATCCTTTCCATGGCATAAAGGCAACCATAAGGTTACGACCTAATGCTAGTTCACCGTTACGCGTAGCATAACCTTCAGTAAGTACCTGACCTTTAGTAACTTTTTGCCCTTTTTTAGCAATAGGACGTAATGTTATTGTTGTATTCTGATTAGTTTTTCTAAATTTCAATATCTGATATTTAACAACATCATCATCAAAACTTACAAATTTTTCTTCTTCAGATCTTTTATAACGAATTACTATTTCATTTCCATCAACATATTCTACAACTCCATCGCCTTCGGCCATTAATAGAGTTCTTGAATCTAAAGCAACTTTTTCTTCTAAACCGGTTCCTACTATTGGAGCCTGGGGTTGAAGCAAAGGTACTGCCTGACGCATCATATTTGATCCCATGAGGGCTCGGTTAGCATCGTCATGTTCGAGGAAAGGAATAAGACTAGCTGCAATTGAAGCTATTTGATTAGGAGCAACGTCCATTAACTGGATTTGTTCTTTTTCGATAACCGGAAAATCACCACGGAAACGAGCTTTAACCTTTGGACCTTCAAAAACTCCCTTCTCATCAAGAGGAGCATTTGCCTGAGCAATTATCTTTTCTTCTTCTTCTTCAGCACTTAGGTATACTACATTTTCATCGGCCATATCTACAGCACCTTCTTGTACCTGACGATAAGGTGTTTCGATAAATCCTAATTTATTTATTTTCGCATAAACGCAAAGCGAAGAAATAAGACCAATATTCGGACCTTCAGGAGTTTCGATTGGACAAAGACGTCCATAATGAGTGTAGTGAACGTCGCGTACTTCAAAACCTGCTCTTTCACGAGTTAAACCACCAGGCCCTAAAGCAGATAAACGACGTTTGTGAGTCATCTCTGCAAGAGGATTGGTTTGATCCATAAACTGAGATAACTGGTTGGTTCCAAAGAAAGTATTTATTACTGATGATAAACTCTTTGCATTAATCAAATCAATAGGAGTAAATACTTCGTTATCTCTTACATTCATTTTTTCACGAATAGTACGAGCCATACGAGCTAAACCGACACCAAATTGTGCTGAAAGTTGTTCGCCAACGGTTCTTACTCTACGATTACTTAAGTGATCGATATCATCAACATCAGCTTTTGAATTGATAAGTTCGATGAGATATTGAATAATTGATATAATATCTTGCTTTGTTAAGATTTTAGTATCAATTGGAATATCAAGACCAAGTTTTTTATTAATTCTATATCTACCAACTTCTCCTAAATCGTATCTTTTAATAGAAAAGAAAAGTTTATCAATTACATCACGAGCTGTTTCCTCATCGGGAGGTTCTGCATTACGTAACTGACGGTAAATGTACATTACAGCTTCCTTTTCAGAGTTGCAAGGATCTTTCTGTAGTGTGTTGTATATAATAGCAAAATCAGACAGATTCTGGTCTTCTTTGTGAAGCAGAATGGTTTTTGAACCAGAATCAACAATCAGATCGATATGATCTTTATCGATAATGGTTTCTCTGTCGATTATAATTTCATTTCTTTCGATAGAAACAACTTCACCCGTATCTTCGTCAACGAAATCTTCAATCCATGTTTTTAATACTCGGGCAGCTAATTTACGACCAATAAGTTTTTTTAAAGCAGCTTTTGATACTTTTACTTCTTCGGCAAGACCGAAAATTTCAAGAATATCTTTATCGCTTTCGAAACCAATAGCACGTAATAAAGTTGTTACAGGTAATTTCTTTTTTCTATCAATATATGCATACATCACATTATTGATATCAGTTGCAAATTCAATCCACGATCCTTTGAAAGGAATAATACGAGCTGAATACAACTTTGTACCGTTTGCATGCACACTCTGTCCGAAGAAAACACCGGGTGATCTGTGCAATTGAGAAACTACAACACGTTCAGCACCATTAATAACAAAGGTACCACGTGGAGTCATATAAGGTACCGTTCCTAAATAAACATCCTGAATTACAGTATCAAAATCTTCATGATCAGGGTCGGTACAATATAATTTAAGTTTTGCTTTTAAAGCAACACTATGTGTTAAACCTCTTTCGATGCACTCGTTTATCACATAGCGCGGAGGATCAACAAAATAGTCAATAAATTCAAGAACGAAATTATTTCTTGTGTCTGAAATAGGAAAATTTTCCTGGAATACTCTGTGGAGTCCTTCCATTTTTCTTTTTTCAGGGGTGGAATTCAATTGAAAGAATTCCTCGAAAGACTTAACTTGAATCTCAAGAAAATCAGGATATTGATAGTGATTTTTATGAGAGGCAAAGCTAATTCTATTGTTATTTGTTGCAGACATTTAAACCTTTATTAATTGAACTTCAATACATAAACAACAAAAGGCTTAAAGCCACAAAGGGCTTTAAACCTGTATTTGGTAATTGAACTTCGTTTTTATTTAAGTTCAATTTCTGCGCCTGCTTCTTCGAGTTTTGCCTTTAATGATTCAGCTTCTTCTTTAGAACAGCCTTCTTTTACTGGCTTTGGAGCAGCATCAACTAAGTCTTTTGCTTCTTTAAGTCCAAGTCCGGTAAGTTCTTTTACTAATTTCACAATCTGTAATTTTGCACCACCTGGTGATTTAAGAATTACATCGAATGAACTTTTCTCAACTGCAGCAGCAGCTTCGGCTGGAGCAGCAGCAACTGCAACTGCAGCAGCAGCAGGCTCAATGCCATATTCATCTTTAAGAATGTGTGCTAACTCGTTAACGTCTTTAACGGTGAGGTTTACCAATTGTTCTGCTAAAACTTTTAAATCTGCCATTTTTCTGTTTTTAAGGATTAAAAACTATTTTGAATTATTTTTTCTCTGATAAAGTTTTTACGACGCCAGCAATAATATGCTTGCCTGATTCGAGTGAAGACATAACATTGCGGAGTGGTGATTGCAATAATGCAATAATGTCTCCGATGAGTTCTTCTTTACTTTTCACAGCTATTAAAGCATCTATCTGGTTGTCGCCAATATAAACTGATTCTTCAACAAAAGCACCTTTAAGCAAAGGCTTTTTGTGTGTTCTGCGGAATTCTTTAATCAGTTTTGCGGGTTCATTTGCGGAATTTGTAAACATTACAGAAGTTCCGCCCTGTAATAAATTAAACAATTCGATATATTTCCCTTCAGATTTCTCTAAAGCTTTGCGAAGCAAAGTATTCTTTACTACTACCAGTTCTATTTCTTTATCAAAGCATTTACGCCTTAATTTACTGGTGTCTGCAGCATTTAAATCGGAAATATCTGCGAGGTAGAAATGGCTAAATTGTTGTAAACGATCTGCCAATTCATTAATGATTTTATCTTTATCTTCCTTTCTCATTTGTACCTTGTAATTAGATTAATCAACTGATTTTGCATCAATCTGAATACCTGGACTCATGGTACTAGACAGATAAATACTCTTCAAATATGTACCTTTTGCAGCAGTAGGTTTTAATTTAATAATGGTACGGATAAACTCCTTTGCATTATCAACTAATTGCTCCTGATTAAAAGAAACTTTTCCTATTGAAGAATGAATAATACCATATTTGTCAACCTTGAAATCGATTTTACCCATTTTCACTTCTTTTACTGCTTTACCTACTTCCATGGTAACTGTACCACTTTTTGGGTTTGGCATAAGTCCGCGGGGTCCTAATACTTTTCCAAGGGCTCCAATTTTTGCCATCACTGAAGGCATCGTAATGATAACGTCAACGTCAGTCCATCCACCTTTTATCTTTTCGATGTATTCTTCCAATCCAACAAAATCGGCTCCAGCTTCAGTTGCTTCGTTTACCTTATCGGGTGTACATAACACAAGAACACGAGTCTTTTTTCCAGTTCCGTGAGGAAGTGTTACTATACCACGAACCATTTGATTAGCTTTTCTTGGATCAACACCTAATCTAATGTCCAGGTCAACGGAAGCATCAAATTTTGTGTAAGTGAGTGTTTTCACGAGCTTTGCAGCGCCCTCTATGTCATAAGCCATATTGGCGTCAAGCTTCGTAAGAGCAACCTTACGGTTTTTAGTTATTTTTCCCATTGCTTCTTCGTTGTTTTGTTATTTTTGAAATGGTGGTTCTCCTTGTACAGTAATACCAATGCTTCTAGCTGTCCCTGCAACCATTTTCATAGCTGAATCGACAGTAAAGCAGTTTAAATCGGGCATTTTATCTAATGCTATTGCTTTAACCTGATCCCAAGTTACAGTACCGACTTTATTTCTGTTTGATTCCGGAGAACCTGACTGAAGTTTTGCAGCTTCAAGAAGTTGAACAGATGCTGGTGGAGTTTTAATAACAAAGTCGAATGACTTGTCAGCATAAACTGTAATCAGCACAGGTAAAACTTTCCCTGCCTTATCTTGAGTCCTGGCATTAAACTGCTTGCAAAACTCCATAATATTCACTCCCTTCGATCCAAGTGCTGGACCTACTGGAGGCGATGGGTTTGCAGCGCCACCTTTAATCTGTAATTTGATAAATGTTTCTACTTGTTTTGCCATAAAACGCAATCAATTTTACTATTCTTTTTCTACTTGCATAAAACTTAATTCTAATGGAGTTTTTCTTCCGAAAATCTTAACCATTACTTTCAGTTTTTTCTTTTCTTCATTTACCTCTTCAATAATTCCTGTGAAACCGTTAAAAGGTCCATCAATAACCTTTACAGCTTCTGTTACCAAGAAGGGGCTGTTAATCTCTTCGCCACTTTCAGCTAATTCATCAACTTTTCCGAGTATTCTGTTCACCTCAGACATTTTTAACGGAATAGGTTTACCTTCTTTGGATGATAGAAAACCCAACACACCCGTAACATTTTTGATAATGTGAGTAATTTCTCCAACTAAGGTAGCTTCTATTAAAATGTAACCCGGAAAAAAGCTACGTTCTTTACTAATCTTTTTCCCATTTCTGATCTGATAAATCTTTTCCGTTGGAACAAGAATCTGCGAAACGTATTCCTGAAGGTTAAGACGATTGATTTCAGCCTCAATGTATTCCTTGATCTTCTTTTCTTTTCCGCTGATCGCCTTAACTACGTACCAATATTTCACATTCTCAGTCATAATCTTCACTAAAGATTAATAGAACATACTATAAATTTGCCTCATGATGTTACTGAAACCGAAGTCCATTAACGATACAATAAGCGCTATAATAAAGGAAGCAACCATTACAACAATTGCACTAGATTGAAGCTCTTTCCAAGTCGGCCATGTAACCTTCTGGGTTAATTCTATGTAAGCTTCTTGTAAATATAATTTTATTCGTTTCATTATAAAACTCTTTGCACGGGTGGAGAGACTCGAACTCCCAGCCTATAGTTTTGGAGACTACCACTCTACCAATTGAGCTACACCCGTGTTTCGCATGAAAGCAAAAAAGTTTTCATGCAATGTTTAATTATTCAACAATATCAGTAACCTGACCAGCACCAACAGTTCTACCACCTTCGCGAATAGCAAAGCGCAAACCTTTATTGATAGCTACAGGATAAATAAGATCAACCTGAATTTGAATATTATCACCAGGCATAACCATTTCAACGCCATCGGGAAGAATCATCTCACCGGTAACATCGAGGGTACGAAGATAAAACTGAGGACGATAATGATTATGAAATGGAGTATGACGTCCACCTTCTTCTTTTTTCAAAATATAAATCTCAGCTTTAAACTTGGTATGAGGTGTAATAGAACCTGGTTTTGCTATAACCATTCCTCTTTTAATTTCTTTTTTGTCTACACCACGAAGTAAAAGACCAACGTTATCGCCAGCTTCACCTCTATCAAGAATTTTGCGGAACATTTCAACACCTGTTACAACAGTTTTTCTTTTGTCGAAACTGATACCAACAAGTTCCATTTCATCACCTGTGTTTACAACACCTGTTTCAACTCTACCTGTAGCAACTGTACCACGACCAGTAATTGAGAAAACGTCTTCAACGGGCATTAAAAATGGTTTTTCGTTTTCACGAGGAGGGATTGGGATATAACTATCAACAGCATCCATTAATTCCATGATTTTCTCAACCCATTTTGCATCTCCATTTAAACCTCCAAGAGCTGAACCACGAATAACAGGAGCATTGTCGCCATCAAATTTATAGAATGTGAGAAGTTCACGAATCTCCATTTCAACAAGATCCAACATTTCTTCATCATCAACCATATCTACTTTATTGATAAACACAACAAGTTTAGGAACGTTAACCTGACGAGCTAAAAGAACATGTTCCCTTGTTTGTGGCATAGGTCCATCGGTTGCTGCTACTACAAGAACAGCACCGTCCATTTGTGCAGCACCAGTTACCATATTTTTAATATAGTCAGCATGTCCAGGGCAATCAATATGTGCATAGTGACGAGTAGCAGTTTGATACTCAATATGTGCAGTATTAATTGTAATACCTCTTTCTTTTTCTTCCGGAGCATTGTCGATTGAGTCGAATGAACGAAATTCGGAAAGCCCTTTTTCATGTAATACTTTCGTAATAGCCGCAGTTAATGTAGTCTTGCCATGATCGATATGACCAATAGTACCTACATTAACATGTGGTTTTGATCTGTCAAATTTTTCTTTTGCCATAATTCTTGCAAGTTTTTGTTGAATAATTAATTAAACATTTATTTTACTTTTTTCATTTAGAGCCAATGATGGGAATTGAACCCATGACCCCTTCCTTACCAAGGAAGTGCTCTACCCCTGAGCTACATCGGCAAACCAGAGCGGGAGACGAGACTCGGACTCGCGACCCTCAGCGTGGAAGGCTGATGCTCTACCAACTGAGCTACT
>Ga0153880_1252719_pt1 | contig 12986 bp, 6 predicted proteins | sample AM7aRNAsmRNA_FD_105227 | JGI IMG/M metagenome (GOLD analysis project Ga0153880, IMG submission 105227) | Metatranscriptome of freshwater microbial communities from Lake Alinen Mustajärvi, Finland - AM7a metatranscriptome (Metagenome... | ecosystem: Environmental > Aquatic > Freshwater > Lake ... | reverse complement strand
CTAAGTTATTTTACCAAATAGACCTGCTTCGGCCGATGAAAATCTATTTGTGGAAAACACAAGCGATGTTTTCCGTAGGTGTAAAATTTAACATATGGCGCTTTATAAATATGTTGAAGACAATCCCCTTTGTCACACTGAACCTTTTAAGATCTCAAGAGAGATGTAGCGTGCTGCTCAGCATTAACTCGAATAGCGTATACACTATTCGTCATATCCATTAGGAGAACTGCTTAATAAGAACAGGTTTACTGATTCCTTTGACAATATTGATTTGTTGAAAAGAGGAGATAACCTAAAACTGAGAGAAAACTCAATCTAAAACCAGAATGAAACTGTAAACTTAAAGGAGACAACCTTATAACCTTATCCGTTAGTAAACGGACCCCTTTCCTGGGAATTGGAAAGTCTTAAGTTTATTACGTTCAACAAAAGTTGAACTCCCTACACAAAAATGCCAAGAAATAATAAAAATAAAGCTAAGAAAGATTTAACACAAATGTCAGAAGCTAAATTAAAGAGGTATTTAAAGAAGAAGGAAAAAAGAAAAGCTAAAAATGCTATGAAAAGAGGATTAATGGGTGCTGCAACAACGGCTCTTAGTTTAGCAGGGGTACCTGGTGCGAATGGTTTTGTTCGTGCGGGACGCTCCTTTGCAGCAACCGCCAAGCGGGCCATTAAGTCTGGAGGTAATGAAATAGCAACAATGACTAAGAACATAAGAAATCGAGGAAATGCACAATCAGATATTGTTATAGAAAATACTGAGTTTTTAACTACTGTGTATTCCATTGAAGGAAATTTCGTTAACACTGTTTACTCGATTAATGCTGGTTCTTCACTTTTTAAATTATTATCACAAATAGGTTTAAATTTTATAAATTACGAATTCGAAAAATTGGAATTTTATTACAATCCTGCTGTTTCAACAGCTAATTACAGTGGTTTACAAGGAGAAATTGGTTTCAACTTTAACTACAATGCTACTGATGCAGGATATAATTCAAAAATACAATTTTTAGAAAATAGTTCACCTGTTTATGGTAAAATATCAGCCAAATTAATGTTAAAGGTTGATTGTAAGAAAGGTAAAGACGGAATGTTTTCATACAAGAATTATTATGTTTCAAACGGCTACGCTCAAACTAGTAATGATAATAAATTATATAATTGCGGAACTTTTCAAGTGGCATTGATGGATATTCCTTTTGATACTTATCCTACAGGATCGGTATTAGGGGAAATCTTTGTTAATTATAGAGTTCGGTTAAAATCAATGCGATTATATACTAATATTGGTTTGTCCAATGGGTTTTTCTCAACCTTCTGTCCCCAAACTGGTTTCGGTAATAAATATTTATTCGGTGATACAAATTCAGCTGCTACCATCCATAATACATTTAGTCCTTTAAATAACATACCATGTTACACAATTCAAGGTAACAATTCAACAGGAGTCCAAGGTGTATTGTGTTTTCCTAGATCGATGGCTGGGTTATATGTTCGTGTATGCTGGTATTTATCAACATCAGGTTCAATGGTTAGTGGATCAGCTGGTATAGCTGTAGCAACAAGTCAAATGGATAGATCATTAGATTGGGCATCTTTGACCAATGGAAGTCCTTTCGGAACTCCTGCTGATGTCCTTTTAGCTATGCCTGGTCAATTTTCAAATTTTGCTACCAATTTCGGTATATTTTGTATTGATGTGCGGATCAATCCAAATCCTTTAACTCCAGTTGACCCTCATATCAGATTGTCATGTTCTGGAGATTCAGTAAGCACATCTGTTTGTAGAGCTGGTTTATTGACTGTAACTATTATACCAGGATTTTCAGGAAATATACAAACTGATTATATTGGAACAAATGTTACTACTTTACAAACTGTAACTGGTGGCTATTCAGGTGACACTTTATACACATATGATTCAGGAGGAAATTTAGTCACTACGTTCATGGATCCAGGAACTACTGACATTGAGAGTACAAGTCGTGAATTTGAGGAAGTTAAAGTTCCAGATGTTTCATTTGGCGAGCCTAAAAAGACTAGAATGAATTCCGTTGGAGGAAAATCGTACTGGTCTTAGTGGGTATAAATAATAAACAGGAGTTTGGCCATCCAAACAGGTAACTCTTACCTTATAAGACTACCGAAAGGCGTTAAGTTCACGAAACGAACTATTTTAACGGGTTTACCGTGCTGAAACGAGTTTTCAGCTCTTATTACAAAAATGTCTAGATTTGATAAAGCAGAAAAAGGTCGTCAGTTCGATAAGAACAGAGAACGACGAGCTTATGAAAAGAGGACAGGTATGTTTAGCGCCGCTTTCCAAGAAGGAAGTAAATTACACACAGATGTATTAAAAAACAATTTAAATGACAGGGGAGTCATGTCTGATAAAGAATATAAACTTTATCTTGAGAACAAAAAGAAAGGGAAAGAATCCATCAGATATTTAGGTAAAAGAACCACTGGGTCTAAACGAATGCCAAATAATATAGCTGAAATGATTGATGTTGTCTTCGATCAAGCATTTGGTAAATGGAGTCTTGAACAATATATACATTTAAAATTTTTTAAAGAATGGGTTATAATAGTTTTTAGATTTTTCAATGGAAATAGCAAACAATATTACACATTAAGTTCAACATTTTATAAAGAGTTTGTTAGTTTTTTCTGCAAATATTTTCTTGAACATTATTTAAAATCCGCGAGAAACAATATGCATACAATTAATACATGCAGATTAAAATGTTATGATCTCGTATCTACAAAACAAGGAATAAATAGTATAATTTCTGAATTCGGACCTGCTTTTATTTTAAATCCGATATTTAAGAAGATTAATAATTCCAATAGTAGAAATAAATATATAGAATATGATTACTGGAGAATGCACATGGTACCTATTTCCCAAATGTTTAATGCCCAACAAAAATTTATAGAAAGGAAATATGAAGGGTTTAGTAAATATAATAATGACAATGATATAAGAATTTTGTCACCCCAAGTTGGCATAGGCAAAGGCTGGTGGAGTTTCTATGGAAACCTTAAAAATGGTGAAGGTAAGAAATTAACGAATATACATAACATGAAAGAACATCTTGAGATAAAATTTAAGACTGATGAATCTTTCAGTAAAGTTAAACAAGAAAAGTACATAACCAAGAAACAAAGACAAATAGATGCTGATTTAACGGCTGATGAAGAAGATAGGGATTTACTACATTATGCTTCTCAATATGTCTACACCAACTCAACATTAAAAGGAACTAGTTTTATTAATTCGTACTATAAAATTTTTAGGACTAATTTTGAGAGATTCCATGAATTAATGATTGAGAGAGAAAGAGAACAAAATGAAACTATTAATATTGAAAGTGAAGAAGTTCTAACACCATATACTACATTTAAAGAAGAAATAACTAATGAGGAAGATGAAATTCAAGATGCAATGTTAATTAATTTAAAGAAATATGCTAGTCGCATAAATGTTGCATCAGTGACATCAAATTTGGTTTTTGGAAATGAATTTCTTAATAATAATGAAGAAAATCTGAAAATAGAAAATTTTCCTAAATTGAATAGTCAAGTTAAGATTAACACATCCAGTTTGAAGAAGGGCAAGTTTGACAAAGCTGTTAGTAAAATAATAAAACATGAGAAAAATAAATTAAAGGTTTCTAACAGAAAACAGAAGAAAGGAAATAATCTAAAAGAGAGTCAATTAGGTAGTTCACATGGTGAAATAACTCAGGAAGATGATGTTTTTGATGATATATTAAATAATTTCACAATGGATAAATTGATATGTTGTGAATGCAAAAATAAAACACTATTATTAACACCTGAAGGTGTATGGTGTCAGGAATGTAACGGAAGAATACGTATAAAATTTAAAAAAAATACAGAGGATTTAAACGTCAGAACAATTGGAAATATATTACATGGATTTTTCCATCATGTACCACAAATCACTATACATCAAATACAAATACCAACTCACATAATTCCTACTTTGTATTGTTTCACGCATTGCTTAACAAATGACACATTGGAGTGTGGATCAAAACAAGAAGCAAAGAATCATTATTATTTAAATTTTATATGTTTGATTTTGATGGAACAACATGACGTTCATAAATGTAAATATGATAATTTAAATGGGTTAAATGGTGAATATACAAATACAGATGACCATGATAATGGATTGGATGAACAATATGAAGAAGTATTTAGAATTAGAAGAAACATATATAGACAAGAATACATCAATCTAAATAATATAAATTTAGAAGCAGATGATGAAGCCGATGAATATTTAAATTTTGGTTTTTTGGATTACATAAGCATACCTTATTTTTACTTGGCTGATGAAGAAGACGAACCATATTTGCAAAGATATAATTTTCATACGGCATTAGAGGAATTTTGCATAAACTTTAGGATAATGATGCAACATGTTGCACACCGGTTTTCTTTCTCTTTTGGAGTTAGAGAATATATAAACAATTTTTATCTACGCTTTCCCAATTTTTTCGACCATATAGCTGCTTTTAATTTGTGGTATTCTATACAATTTTTCTTCATTTTCTCCTTTGTTTTTGGTTTGTATAGATTTGCTCCTCTATTAGGAGTGGTTGTTACATATGGCACTTTTAGTTCCCAAGTGTTTGGATGTTTAGTTTGGTCAATATTATTTTTAAATATAAATCTTATAATATTTCTAGTTTTCCAAGGAGTAATTAGTTTTTTCTTTACTTTATATTTCACTATTTTCTCTATTTTTGCTGGTTGGTCATTAGTTTTTATAACTTTTATAACCCAAGTTGGTCTTTTGACAATAATAAATGCAATCTATTCTTCTCCTCAACGAATTTGGACATTTATATGGGAAAACCATCGTATTGATCTAAGTATAAGAAGATTTATAGAAAGAGTTAAAGAAAAGTATAGAACTTGGAAATTGTTAAAACAAGAGTCGGAGCAAAGGCAGAGAATGTTTAATTTATTTCCATTACAAAAGTTCAAAAATCATATTTCTTTTATATCATCCCAGTTTCTATTTTGGGCTTTTAATATGACCCAATTTTCTATAAAAATTTTAGAATTTAAAATATTATTTTCTTTATATTGGTCTGCTTTTTATTTGATTTTAACTTTGCAATATAAATTTCTTTTTTCACATAATTTAATTCTGACTTATTTTACCGTTTGTTTAATAAGTGCAATATATGATCTGTACAGAAACGGTGAGTTAGAATTAGCAAAAGCTAGATATCCACATTTAGCTAGAATAATGTTTGGCTTTGGTGGTGGTCAAAAAATGATAAACAATAAAATTATCAATCAAGGCAAAGGATCCTCCTCTAAAACACGAGAAATAATTTCGGCCAAACCGAAGGACGTGGATAACGCAAAGAAAATAATAGAAAAAGACAAAAAAGAAGACCTAAGAATCAAACGTTGTCACAATTACGACAAACCATATAAATGTAAATGGGGTGATAAATGCTTCTACAGACATAAAGAGAAAAGGCTGCTTTGCAATATAGTTAATTGCTCAGATTCGAATTGTTTATTTAGTCATGATCCACAGTGGTGTCTAGACAGAGATGACAAAATGACTCTATCTGATGATGACTCAAAGGAAATTTCAATAGAATATGAAACCCTTTCTGGTGATACTGGAGATGCTGAAGAAGAAGAATATAATGAAACGTTCATTTATTCTGAATTTCCAAATTTAAACACTATTTTTACTAATGATGAAGTTATATTAGAAGAATACACTTTGTATGATTGTCTAGGATCACCATATTGCGGTTTGACAGCTATAGATATCGCTTGTTTAATCGAACCAGACGAAAATGCTTATAAAGAATTAGCAAATGGTGATTTAGATAGTGTTGCTAATGTTGATTTCATCATAAAGTATGCATGGAGTAAAGGGAAAAATCTAGCAATTATTTATGAGGAAGAAAATGATGACACAATTGAATCAGAAGGGAAAGAAACAGATAAAAAATTAGTATTGGAAAAATATCCTAATAGCCAAAATTTTGATTGGATTATATTACAACTATATGAGGATAAAGAAAATTCGTATAATAATCATTATTATTTATGTTGTAGTGACAAAACTGATATGTTAATTAGTGAGTTTGACACGTTAGAGAATATTATAAAATTAAAGAAAATTGATGAAAATAGAGGGATAGAATTAACAAAAACAACTTATAATTTCTATGAAAAAATATTAAGTTTAATTTTTTGTTTCCAAAGTTCCTATATTTTAATAAAAGAATATCGAGATTTAGATAATATAGATAGACGTGAAACTGCACATAAAAGAGATAAATTTGAAGTTAGAGACACATATTCTGATTTGAAGAAATATACAATTTTAAATTTGATTTATAACAAATATTTAATAGATGAGACTGTAATTATGGTCATATTAATTGACTGGTTCGAAGTTTTAACAAAATGTTATCAGTTCTATTTGAAACATTTCTCTTTAGTTAATAAAGTTTTAAACGTAAATATTGAATTCGATACATTGAGATTAATAACATATCCACATTATTTGTTTTCTAATAAAGAAGAGCTTGAGGAAAATTTAGAACTATATAAAGAATTTTTAACTAATTCAGGTGAAGATGCTGATGTAGAAAATGATTTCGATTCTTTTCATGAATCAGTAAAAAATAATGTTAGCACCATAATAACTTTAACAGAATTTCAAAAATTGGTATACTCTTTGGATTATAAAGGAATAATTAATAACATTAATGAATTCGAAAAGGACGATGTTTGTTGGTTCCAACAAAAATGTTTACTAGTTTTTACGTCCATAATTTCTAATTTAAATGATTGTTTATTCTTTGACTACTATGAAAGAAATATGACAATATCTGTTCAAAGATTTAAACGATGTTTTTTGGAATACCAAGTTGGTGGAAAACCTGAAATGATTGAATCTTGTTTATCTTTAATTAAGCAAACTAAGTATATTAATACTAATACGTCGATACCACTTATATATAAAGACACATATGATTTTTCTAAAGACATAATAACATCCAATTATATAATAAGAAATATATTAGATACTAAAGTCAATAGAGTTTGTTGTAATAGTCCTAGTTTCAACTCCACAATAGCAGATATAGTCAATATAAAAACCAATCAAGAAGCAGCATTAGACAAGCTGGCTTATGGTGAAAAACCCACAACTAATTTTATAGAGAAATCTTCAATAGAAAATATAATTATAAATAAGCCAATAGGATTTTTGCCAGCTATAGGATTTAGTAATTCAGGCGTTCAATTAGGACCAGGAGATTATCCAGTAACTGACGATTTGTCTATGTTAATAGCCATAGGTGGACGCAGTATGAATAAAGACCATCATATATCACTTGATAAAGATTTAAGTGATTTTAGAGAATTTGGTTTGAAAATGAATGAAATTTTCATAAAAGAATGTGATTTTAGTACCATTGTCGAACAAGATCCAAGAGATGCAATGAGAAGATTATACAAAGGAAAAAAGACAAAAAAGTATATTGACAGTAAAATTAATGATTACTCAAATTATTTAAAAAGTGATTACAATAAAAAATATGTTAGAAATAGTTGTTTTGTTAAGTTTGAGAATTCATATAAATTAATTAACAATAAACCAATGGTAAAGCCTAGAGCTATAATGGTTATGTCAGATCGCTCTTTAATGGAATACATACAAATTTTAGATGTAATAGATAGGTGGAATGAAGGACCAATTAAAAAATTTCAAATTAAACATGAGAGTACACAAGAAATAGTTAAGAAAATTGTAGAAATAACAAGCAAAGAACATATAGTTACTGACTATTCTAGTTTTGAATGTAGTATATATGGGTTAATAAGGACAGTTGAAAATGACATAATTTTAAAAAGTTTGTCAAAGGCTGGATTAAATATAGCTGCTAATTGTTTTAGAAGGGACTTTAAAAACATGCGCAAACTATATTATAAAAAGAATGTAGTTAACCTTTGTACTAGAAATAGTGGTGATTTCCACACATCTTTTATGAATGGGTGGTTGAATTTTTTGGTTGGTGCTTTCATATTTCTAAAAGAAAATCCTGGAAAAAATTTGAGTGACTTTGACATGTTAGCTGAAGGAGATGATGGATTAAGAAAACCAAATAAAGATGATATTAAAGAGGCACAAAATTTAGGTTTCAAATTCTCAACTTCAGTAAAAGGGAACAATGAAGGAGATGTCGATTTTTTGAAAATGAGATGGGTTGAAGGAGAAAAATTATTAAATGTCGCTAGAGCTCTAAAAGTTTGCTGGGTTTTGCCCAACAGAGAGATAAATAAAAATGAATCTTTACAATTATTAAGATGTTCGGGACTAAGTTTGCATTATATATCACCAGGACATCCAGTATTATACGAAATTGTTAATAAGATAGGCAAATTAACTGCTGGTAAAACAATAAAGAGAAGTATTTTAGATAGCCCAATAAATCCATTAAATCGATATAATAATTTCTTAGAAGGAATTAGTAAAGAACAAATAATAGAAGATTTGAAACATTTCCCAACAGTGAATTGTAAAGAAAATTTAAGGTCTTATGTTTCAGAAGGTGCTTTAGAATTTCCTTCTATTTCTTTGTCTTCCCAGTTCGCATTAGAAGAACAAATAAGAAATTCAAAAGATAATATGTTAATAGATTTATGTGGTATATTAGATGATTATGAAATAATAAAATCATATGAAAACCAAACATTCCAACATGTGGAATATAAAAATTTTAACAATGAAATAATTGAATTTCTCAAAATCATCGAATGTCAAATTACAAATTTACAAATAATTGACAAGATTGCTAGATTAAATATAATGAAATTGATTTTCGAAGGATAATCTCGTTTCTCAGTTCGAGGATAATAAAACTGAAACTGCCACCTTCGACTTAATGCTGCAACATTTTCTGACCTGATCAGGATAACTCAGGCTTGAATTCTTAGAATTCATTTTATTTGACACAACATAAAATTTTATGTAATGTTAGTGTCAAAATATATTAATATATGTATAATAAATATATTAGGATATGGAGATTAATTAAATGCCTAAAGCAAAATACACATTAGCCCAACTAAAAGCAGGAATGAAACGTGCACATCCTCTTGCTACTAAAAAGAAGAAGGGTATACATCATGAGGATCAGCACCATCATAAAGAATTTGCTATGGGTACTATAGCAGCTCAAGAAGAAGGGCATAGTAATTTCAAAAGAGGTACTAAAGCTAGCCAAGTACGCGATAAAGTAGCTTTTGAAATACTTGGTAAAAAGATTCCTGCACATATATTAGCGCAATATAAAAAGAAAAAAAATAAAAAAGATAATGAGGTAAAAAAAGCAATGGATAATTTTAATACATTCTTAAATAATATCCAAAAATCAGATAAAGATGGGGATGATGTAGGGTATAAAGTAAAATGTCCTATAAAAGCTGTATATAATGATGATGATAGAGATGCCCCTATAAAAGATAATGCAATGGAAGGGCTTACTGAAGTTTATGACCCCCCAAGATTACAAGCAATGCCTATGAAGATTCGTAAAGGTGATTATACTCATATGCTATATAAGGCAGTGGTAACTGGCCCATATAAAGGTACTATGAGTGCTAAAGCTAAAAATATTAAGCCTTCTTATAATCCTGCAAGAAGCGCTATTAGTAGTAATATGAATATGGCTCCCCCTGCAGAGAAAAAAGAAAGTGCTCTTAGTAAATTTAAAGCTAGATTTGGGAATGTAACTAGTGGTGCAAAGAATGTAGCCAATAAAGTATTGAACACTGGCCCTAATGCACAAAATCTCGGATGGAAGAAGCCAGAAGCTCAAGGTGCTGAAGGTGCTCCAGCTTATGCGAAAAAAGTTGGCAATGCCCGTCAAGCATTTCCTAATGGTAAAAAGAGTTTTATGGATAGAATCTTACGAAGATCATTTGATCTAATGAAAGCGGATATAAAGACATCTAATCCTAAAGATTATACTAATGAAAAAAATCCTGTAAAAAAAAATTAAAAATGACTAATCTTTCAGGCACTTTTCCTATTGAGGAATTAAAAACTAAAAATAGCCCTGAAGTTAATGCACAATGAGGCAAATAATATGACACCAGCAAAAAATGAACATCAAAGACAATTTATGGGGGCAGAATTAGCCCGTAAAAGAGCAGGAGAAAAAACTAAAACAGGAATGACAGAAGAACAACTTCGTGATTTTGCTATGAAAGCAATGGATAATCCTGATATTCAAAAAAGTATTAAAGATATTATAACAAAATTTCAATCTAAAAAGCCAAGAATTATAATGAGTAATAAACCAGAATCTCATAAAATAACTGATGAAAGTATGGATGAAAATAAAATTAATAGGCATGGTATGAAAGGAGAATTTTTTATCCCTTCAAATATTAAAAAAGAAGAAAATACCCAATATGAAGAAGCTCCTGAAATAACTCGTAGAAAAGAAGCTGTAGAATGGGGTAAAAAGATCGCTAAAGTTCTTGAAGATACTAAATATGATTGGAACCCCCAAAAATGGGATAAGCCTAAAGTGGAGAAGTCAATGACTAAAAAGTTAAAGAATACAGAAGACTTAGAAATTCTTAAAAGGGTTATTAAAGCATATATTGAAAAAGCATTATTAGAGAATAATAGTGGTGATGTGCAATTAATGCCTGGGAGTATTACTCACAATAAAAAGAATGCAGATAGTTCACAAGCTGGCAAAGAAAATAATCAAGAAAAAATAGAAAAAGCTGATGAATTTAAATATAATCCTAATTTAAAACGATTTAGTTCTGAATGGAAAGCACAAGAAAAAGAATTATGGAAGCGTCAACGTCAGAAATTGGAAGACGGTGGTCCTGTTCCTAGTATAAGCAATGATAAATTTGTACATGAAGTAAAACCTGGGGATAAAATAAATAAATTTAAATCGGAGGAGAAAATGGATACGTCAAATATTATAAAAAGTTTTATTGAAATTATTAAGAAAGCAAAAATAACTCAAGTTGCTACACAAGAACCTGAAGAAAATAGATTTGCTTCTAAAAGACATTCTGCTAAAAGATCAATTGGCCCTGAAGGGAACAAACTTGACCAAAAAGTAGAACGTAATGAAGATCCTAGTAAATTATCTTCAGAACAAAAAGCTAGACTTGCAGATGAGAAAAAAGAAGGTGGTAAGACTGATTGGTCTTCTTTCCTTGGTGGAAGAGTTGCTACTAGAGGTCCAGAATCTAAGCCATCAGTTGGTGAAAAATATGTAGGTCCTCATGGTGGTACATCATACCATACTGGGGAACCATGGAGGAAAATTAGAATGATACGCCCTGAAATGAAATCTATGGATGCATTATATGAAATTATTAAAGCAACTGCTGAAGAAAATAGAAAAAGAGTAGCAACAGAAAAGAATAAGCCACTCCCAGGATATCCTACATTTGAGGAAGCAGAAAAACAAAATGAAAAAGCACAAAAAATAGCTAAAATTATTAAGGCTTCTGCTGAAGAAAATAGGAATAGAGTTGCTACACAAAAAAATAAACCTCTTCCGGGATATCCTACATTTGAAGAGCAAGAAGCACAAATTAAAGATCAACCAAAAAAGATTAAACCGTTTACTCCTAGAAAAAGTACGACACAATATTAATAAATGAATAAATTAATAAATGAATAAACCTACATATATTACTAATGCAATAATAAGTTATTGGAGATATCTTAGGATGTATCCTATAGTAAGTCTTGAAACAAAACTTATGCTGCGTAATATTCATAAAGGTGACCGAGCTGATATTCTTGCAATAGATAAAAATAAATTATTGACTGAAATAGAAGTTAAATCATATACTAAAGATTTAGAAAGAGATATTAATAAACAAATACATAAAGATTTAACTAATAAGAATAGCCATTATCCTGTACATTATTTTTATTTTGCAATGGATAAATCAGATGAAGTAAAAGCATTAGAGATAATTAATAAAGAATTCCCTCATGCAGGATTATTAATTGTACAATCTCATAAATCATTAGTTAAGCCTGATATAAAAATAGCGAAGATGCCTCAAAGATTTATAAAGCCTCCACTTAATAATGCACAAATAATGTATGCATTAAAAGCTATGAGTAGCACATTATGCCGGTTATCATATAAATTTTCTAAAAAAGATAATCTTGATATTACTAATATTAAGGAAGAGATATCCGAAAATGATGAAAAAGATTCTTCCGGAGATTTATGATTGAGGAATTAGATGAAAAACCCCCTGGTAAAATACAAACTAAGCAAAATATTATATATTATATTATTAGAAATATCTTTACCAATAGACGTCGCATTAGGAATAGTCCTTTACGAATTAATAAACAAACATCTAATAAATATAATGCAGTTAATGTTGGTATTCTTATTAGCTTCAAGTATCCTTGGGATAACTTTATATTTAATTCATCTGTGGCAAATGGAATATCTAACAAAAAACAATAAAAATGAATAATGTATCAATATTAAATGAATGGTTAAACAAAGCATCTATGATGGGGACTATGCCTGCAACTCCTACAGCTGGTGCAGGGATTGCTCCACGCCCTGGGCTAATATGGAAGGCTTCTACGCATAGATGGATACGCCCACATCCAAGTTCTTACTTTAAAAATCTTAAACAATATGTTAAAAATATTGGCCCAGAACAGGCAACAGAAGAAAAGCAAGTAATTAATATGCGTATTTATATAGGTATGAAAGCTGTAAATAAGGTTAATGAAGGCAAGGATTACGTGGATAGGCTTAATGATTTCTTTAGTGAAGAGCATCCGCCAGAGGAAACATTTAATGAATTAATGACAATTATTTCTGATGCAGAATCGTTAGTAGATAAAAATTTGGATAGGTATGCGGCAT
>Ga0153880_1347002_pt1 | contig 13044 bp, 3 predicted proteins | sample AM7aRNAsmRNA_FD_105227 | JGI IMG/M metagenome (GOLD analysis project Ga0153880, IMG submission 105227) | Metatranscriptome of freshwater microbial communities from Lake Alinen Mustajärvi, Finland - AM7a metatranscriptome (Metagenome... | ecosystem: Environmental > Aquatic > Freshwater > Lake ... | reverse complement strand
TATAAAACAAGAGCATCGGCATTCTGTGCGGAATACAAGTATAGCCACCTGCCGCGAATTGATGTTGCCGCCGCGCCTCCTGGCCTGTACCGGCCCGCTAACAGAGGGACGACGTCTGTATGCCTCAGGCCAGACAGAGATGGCGAGTGCACATGAGTGGTATCACGGCATGGCATACATGCAGTATCTGGACGAGCGTGGTGCCACCGGCCCGTTGTCGTCGATCTCGCAGAACTCCGGCGAGACGCGGTCGTGGTTGGCGTATATAGGGTTGCCAAGCGTTCGTCGCAGATCGGGCATCGATGGCTCTGTCTTTGTCGCGGAACACCCTGTCGGTCACGAAGTCGAGTTGGTCGTAGAGTAGCCATGCTGAGAGTCTTGTCCGTAGCCGTCCGTTCAGCGATGATGGGTCAGCAGCCGCGACCCCATGCGTCCGTTAGGAGCGGATCGATGGACGACCGTGATCTCGGACCGTTGGACTACCAGTCAACGCATGCTCAAGGGGCCCAGGGCAAGCCGAGCAACCACACTGTGATTGTATTGATTGTTCACCTGCTGCTGTTTAGCAGTTGCGTGGTACTTCGGGAAGCGAGCGATACCTCGTTCTCGTTGATCAAATTCATCCTTTGTGGCTTTTTCTGGCCCTTCGTGCTTACCTTGCCTGTGGTTCTAGTGGTAGAAGTGGTCCAGTTCATCATCCGCCCCCGCGTATCATTCTTCCTGCTGATGCTGGGTCATGGGGGCTGCGTTCTGTACACCATCTGGAACGCTGTAGAGGCACACGGGTACTAGCCGTTGAACCGAACAAGCTCCGCCTAAATGCTGGCAGCCCCTGTGGGCTTGTAGCTGAATACCATCCGCTGCGCCCACTCACTGTTGCTGTACTGACAGTTAACGGCTGGCGATGTCCCTTAGCTACCTATGGACCGACTGAACGCCGCTACACGATTACGGCGACGGAAGGGCAGTAGAAAGCAAACAGGCCATCCTATCAGCCTTTGGCACTTTCCAATGGCCTTTAGCCACGTCAAAGGTTGGGGCAAAGAATCGGTTGCTTAGTGGTCGCTCACATGCGATCGCAACGGACGTAATACTCGTCGTCGGCCATTGAGATACGTGACCAAGAAGGTAAGCTTCGACTTCGCATCTATTGTGTGTGCTGGGCTATTGGTGAGGAGAGTCGCATGTCCTACGCATTGCGCGCTTACTGTCTGCTTTGTAATCTGTACCACGAGGTCTTGATCGGGCAGCGGGATGCTATGGCCAACTCTCCTGAGAGTGAGCCGCGTGCTGAGGGGTTGGAATCACGGATACTGCTGGCTGCCCCCGCCGATTGGACTGTGATGATGTATGTCAACGGCGACAACGACCTCGAGGCATGGGCCGTCGAGTCGCTGGTCAAACTGGAGCAGGTCGGGTCCACCGCCAACGTGAACATTACGGTGGAACTGGATCGGTCGCCCGGCTCGGCAGACAAGGATGGGTACGACACTTCGCATGGTGATTGGGCGGATACCCGCCGGGGTCTGGTCGCCAAGGGCACGGACCCGGATAACTTCGCGACACCCCTGGTGAGCCTCGGCGAGAAGGACATGGGGAATCCGGCCACGCTGAGAGATTTCGTGACGTGGTCCGTGACCAACTACCCGGCGGCGCACTACGCGCTATTCATCAAGGATCACGGCGGCGGTCTGGCGGGCATTTCGTTTGACGATACTCCCGGCGCCGATGGCAAACAGCACGGCATTTCTGTGGCCGGGGTCTCGACGGCTCTGACGCAGGCGGGCGTCCATCCCGACATCATTGTCGCCGATGCCTGCACCATGGGGATGACCGAGGTGGCGTATCAGTGGCGGAACAACGCCAGCATCCTGGTTGCCTCCGAGCCGTCCATCCTGGCTCACTGGTATCCCTACGGCGTGTATGACAACGCCATGGCCGATCTGGTCGCCAGCCCCGGGCAATCGCCTGTCGCCTTCGCCCAGGACATTGTCGCGCACATGGCGGATGAGACCACACAGTCTCCGACGGTGGCCGCCATCGACCTGACGAAGATGAGCGATCTGGCCGCGCAGTTGGACATCTTTGCCAGCCAGGCTTTGGCCCTGCCCGACACATGGGCGGACATCAGCGATTCGATCTCCCAGTCCAACTATTATGAGAATCTGTGGTATCGCGATCTGGGCACATTCCTGGACAACGTGCAGACGTCTGTAACCGACCCCTCGGCCGGCTTTCTCCTGACCAGCGCTCTGGATGCGCGAGCGGCTTTGTCATCGTCGCTGATCGCCCTGCGCAGCGCACCCGGTGAAGACGCCACCGGCTTGTCGATCTATCTGCCGAACCAGGGCGACCGAGGCGACGCCAGCTACAACGGCACGAACTACAGCTTTCTGGCCGACACGCAATGGGATGAGTTCCTGTACCAGTTCGACCGAAGGGTAGTCACACAGATCACCACAGCCGGCGCCCGAGAAGACATTACCACCGGCGCCGACGGCAACCTGTGGTACACGTTTGGCTCTGGGGTCGGTCGACTTACCCCAAAGGGTGTCGCTACCCCCTATGCTCTTGACGATCATGAGCAGGGCGAGGTGGTGAGCATCACCAAGGGGCCGGATGGCAATGTCTGGTTCGCCGATTCGGCAACAGCGCCCGGCAAGAGCCGGGTGGGACGGATCACGCCCAGTGGCGTCTTCGGCGAGTACTCCGTTGCGCTGCCATCTCTGTCAGATATCACGACTGGCCCGGACGGCAATCTGTGGGTGGCCGGCTCAGGTGGGATTGCGATGGTAACGCCTGCGGGCGTCGTGTCGGTGTATGGGAGTGCCGATGAGGTTTTCGGCATCGCTGCCGGCCCGGACGGCAACCTGTGGTATACCGCCGCCGAGCCCTATGACGGCCGCGGACCAGGAGACAGTGGGTACTACATCATCGGCCGGATCTCGACGACGGGGGGCTACCTTGCCCCCTTCCACACCGGCTTTGGTCTAAATCCAATGCCCGGAGCGATCACGGCAGGCCCGGATGGGAACATGTGGTTTACCGAAGGCGTGGGCGATTGGAACACGATGGCGGGGGGAATCGTCAAGATCACGCCGGCGGGCGTGATGACAACGTATTCGGTGGACGAGCACAGCCACCCGAGGCACATCACCGTCGGTCCGGATGGCAATCTCTGGTTCACCGAGACGCTGGTTGACCGGATCGGGAAGATCTCAACTAAAGGCGTGTTCACATCCTATGCAGATCCCCAGTTGTGGGGAACCGCACCGTACGGCATCACCGCGGGGCCGGATGGGCGGATATGGTTTACCGAGTACAACGCCGGACAGGTCGGCTATGTGAACATTCCAACGGAACTGGCCGTGAAGATTGAGACGGCACCCGGGCAGTCGAACCCTACCAATGCATCGCCGATCGTCTTCACCGTTACGTTCACCCAGCCGGTTGATGATTTCACCGATAGCGATGTGGTGACCGAGGGCACGGCGCCGGGCACGCTGATCCCAATGGTGACTAATCCCAGCGGCGACAACATGACCTTCAATGTCACTGTCATTGGAATGACCGGCAGTGGAACGGTGGGCATCTGGATTCCCAAGGGTGTGGCACATAGTTACCAGGGCGACGCCAACAGCGGTTCGCCCGATGACGAGCCCATGGTCATGTACGATGTCGTGCCTTTCACCGTGTCCATCAACCAGGCAGACGGGCAGGTCGATCCGACGAGCGTTCCGGAGATCTATTTCACGGTCATCTTCAACAAGCCCGCCCGGGCTTTCAGCACATACGACGTCACCTTGAGCGGGACTGCGCCCGGCACGCTGATCAAGACGGTCACCTATCGCTCTGACGATAACAAGACCTTCACCGTTGCCGTCACCGGCATGACCGCCTATGGAACGGTTCGGGCAACGATACCCGCCGGTTGGGAAACTGATGCGGCCGGGAATCGCAGCCAGGCGTCAACCAGCTTCGACAACGTCGTGACATACCAGCCGTTCGCGGCGCCGCCGCCGACAGTGACGGTCGAGCAGGCGGCCGGGCAGCCGGATCCGACCATCACCCCATCGGTCAACTTCACGGCAGTCTTCAGCTCCGCGGTCGCGGACTTTACGGCGGCCGACATCACCCTTAGTGGAACAGCCCCGGGCGCAACAGTCGCTTTGGTCACCGACACGGGTGATCACAAGACCTACACCGTCAGTGTCAATGGCATGACCGCGAGTGGAACCGTCATCGCGAGCATTGACATGGGAATGGTCCATGACGTTTGGGGCCAGGGCAACTTCGCGTCTACCAGCCACGATAACACTGTCACCTATGCGTTGGCTGGCGCCCCAACAGTGACGGTCACTCCCACGGCCGGCGTCCCCAATCCAACAGGGTTCAACGCCTACTTCACGGTCGTGTTCAACCGTCCGGTGGCCGATTTCGTCGCCAGCGACCTGGTTCTTGGGGGCACTGCGCCCGGAACCAAGTCATGGTACATCGCCAGTTCGTCCGGCCAGATGACCTACAACATCCGGGTTACCGGTATGACCGGAGGCGGCACAGTTACCGCCACGGTCCCTGCGGGCGTGGCACATGCTTCTACTGGCGAAGCCAACGAGGCTTCGGGCAACCCTGACAACATCGTCAACTACGAGTACATGAGGGCAACCGAGTTCGCTGCCCCAATGGGCTCGTATCCGCAAGGCATTGTCGCGGGGCCCGATGGCAACATTTGGTTCACGGAGTATTACGGCAACAAGATCGCCAAGATGACCCCTGGCGGTCAGATTACCGAGTATGCCATTGGGACCACCTATCCCGATCGCATCTGCGTCGGACCGGATGGGAACCTGTGGTTCAGCACATCGGGCAACGTCCGGACGATCGGCAAGATCACGACCGCTGGCGTAGTGACGCTCTACAGCAGTGTGACTGCATCGGGGATCTACCTGGAGGGGATCACCGGCGGGCCTGATGGCAATGTGTGGTTTGCCACCGACAACTCGATTGGCCGGATCACTCCGGGCGGTGCCGTGGCGCAATACAGTGTCTCAGGGGGGTCGACACGAGGCATCACATCAGGCCCCGACGGCAACGTGTGGTTCACCTCCATGTTCGGCCACAAGATCGGGCGAGTCACGCCAACAGGGACGATCACCTACTTTTCAACAGGCATTTCCCCGGACAGTTGGCTGCCAGGAATCGTCGCCGGCCCGGACGGCAACCTCTGGTTTACCGAACAGGGACCAAATAGAATCGGCCGGATCACGCCGACTGGGACGGTTTCGGAGTTCACGGTTGGTTTCTCGTCAAATAGCACCCCGGCCCAGATCACGGTCGGCTCCGACGGCAATCTCTGGTACGGAGGGAACTCGCTCGTTGGTCGAATCACAACTGCCGGTGTGATCACGGAGTTTAGCGTTCCCCATTCGCCAACGGGAATCGCGCAGGGTCCCGACGGCAAGATATGGTTCACAGAGCCGTCGTACGGCTATGTCGCCAGACTCGATTCCTCGCCGGCTCTGCCGGTCACGATCGATCAGGCCGCGACCCAGGCCGATCCGACCTCTGCTCAGCCAATCCATTACACCGTTGTCTTCGGGCGCGCCGTGACAGACTTCACGGCCGACAAGCTGCGTTTCAGCGGCACGGCGGCCGGTACACCTGTCGGGACAATCACCGATTCCGGCGATCACATGAGCTTCGACGTTGCCGTGACCGGGCTGACAGACAGCGGCACGCTCGTGCTGTCACTGGCATCAGGTGCTGTACATGACGATGACGGCAACGCATCTCAGAACGCCACGAGCAGTGATGACGTGGTCGATTACATCCTGCCTGATGTGACACCCCCAACCGTGACGATCGATCAGGCGGCCGGCCAGGCGGATTCGACCAACTCTCTGCCGATCCATTTCCAGGCTCTCTTCAGTGAGCCGGTACTCGGCTTCGATCTCAGTGATGTCTCCATTGGCGGCTCGGCCGCCGGTGGATCTGCGGTCGTCATCGATTCTGGCGATCACATGACCTTCGATGTCTGGATAGCTAACCTGACCGGTGATGGCACAGTGACGGTAACAATACCGGCCGGCGTGGCCCACGATGCTGCCGGTAATGCCAACCTGGATTCGACGAGTACCGACAATGTGGTGGCGTATGACGCGACTGCGCCGACGGTAACCATCGACCAGGCGGCCGGCCAGGCGGATCCGACCGCCAGTTCGTCGATCAATTTCACTGCTGTGTTCGATGAACCCGTGTTTGGGTTCGGCGTCGCCGATGTCACCTTGAGTGGAACAGCCCCAGCGGCGAGCGTCGAATCCGTCACCGATTCCGGCGACCATATGACATACACCGTCGTTGTCAGCGGCATGACCGACAGCGGCACCGTGATCGCGACGATTCCAGGCGGTGCAGCACATGATGCCGCCGGTAATGCCAATGCGGCATCATCAAGCGCTGATAACCTCGTGAGCTATAACGTTCCCCCGCTGACCGTGACGGTTGATCAGGCCGCCGGCCAGCCAGACCCGACCATCGACTCGCCAATCAACTTCACAGTGATCTTCAGTGAACCTGTCTTGGATTTTGGCTCGGACGACATCGCCCTGAGCGGGACGGCCCCTGGAGCACTGGTTGGTTCGGTTACCGATTCCGGCGACCACAGGGCATTCACCGTGGCCATCAGCGGCATGACCGGCAGCGGAACGGTAATCGCCACGATTCCTGATGGCTTGGTGCATGGCGCCGCTGGCCATGCCAATGTGGCCTCGACGAGCACTGACAATCAGGTGGCCTTCGTCGTAAGAGGCAGCTTCAGCATCGTGGACGGCAATCTTGAGCGCGCTATCCGCAACCAACTGGCAAATGATGGCAATGGCGTCGATCCGGCCACACCGCTGACCGAGGCGGATATGCTCAAGCTCACATCCCTGTATGCAGGGCTAAGCGACGGGATCACCGATTTGAGCGGGATGGAGTATGCGACGAATCTTCAGGCGCTATCGCTCTTTACGGTAGGGTGGATCGGGGCTCCGAACAGAGTCACCGATCTGTCCCCGATTCTGTTATTGACGCACCTGAAGACCCTCACCCTGACCGGGAACCCGATCGGCGATGCGGGCTTGGCCCAGATCGCCGGAATGAAGTGGCTCGTCAACCTGGATGTTAGTGACTGTGGCATCACCTCGCTGGCAGCTTTGGCGCCGACCGCGCCTTCGGATCCGAGCACGGGCATGCCCAATCTGCAGAACCTGGCGGCCAGCAGAAACGTGTCGCTCAGTGATTACTGGGCCGTCAGCACCATGGCATCCCTGCAGGGGCTGGACCTTAGCTCCTGCAATCTTTCGGATACCTCGCCGCTGCATGGACTGACGAACCTCACCAGTCTGGATTTCGGCTATAACCCGCTGACCAGGCTGGGCGAGATTGCTACGCTTACGAATGTGATGGACCTTTACCTCAGAAGCGATACCTCGCTTACTGATCTGGCTGGATTAGCAAACTTGACATCACTTCGGATGCTGCTTCTGGATAGTGCTCCCGTGGGCCAGAGCCAGGTAGACAGCATTGACTGGTCGGTCTTCCTGTCGCTCACCACGCTTTCACTGCCCCAGACCGGTCTGCGCGACCTCAGTCCGCTGAGTCATGCCCCGAACGTCATGTCTCTGTATCTGCAGGCTAACCGGATCACCGATGTATCGGCCCTGACGAATATGCCGCAACTGGTGTACTGCGACCTGCACAACAACCATCTCCGAACCCTGACGACGGCGGACTGGTCGCAACTGACGAACCTGTGGACCCTGAATCTGCGGCACAACGGAATCGATACCGATCCCGCGTCGGCCGACGGGCAGATCATCCAGTCGCTGACAGATCGCGGCGTGTACGTTGACGCCAGCGACCAGGATTACACCTTCTCTGTCGCCGACGCCAACCTTGAGCAGGCCATCCGCGATCAGCTTGCCAATGATGGAAACGGTATTGACCCGGGCACCCCGCTGTCCGAAGCGGATATGCTCAACCTCACTTCGCTGGGTGCTTCGAATCTCGGCATCACGGATCTAAGCGGTCTGGAGTTTGCCACCAATCTGCAGGACCTGAATGTCTCGGGCAATCCCATTGGCGATGCGGGCCTGGCCGTGATTGTACAACTCAAGTCGCTCACGAGCTTGAATATCAGCAATTGCGGGATCACCACGCTCGCGACGTTGGCGACGACCGATCCGGCGGATGCTGCTACCGGCATGCCGAATCTGATTTCTCTGGACGTCAGCAGCAACTCGTCGCTGACCGACTATTGGGCGGTGCGCACGATGCCATCGCTGCAGTCCTTCACGATCGGTTCGTGCGGCATCTCCGATACAGCGCCGCTGAACGGGCTGACCAATCTGACCTTTCTGTACGTCGGCTTCAACTCGCTGACCAGCCTGAGCGACATTGCCACCCTCAGCAACCTGCGGGCGCTGTATGTATGCTATAACCCGTCGCTAACGGACCTGAACGGACTGACGAATCTGACGCAGCTTCAGATACTACATCTGGGTAACGTTCCCATCGGCCAGTCTGCGGCACAGAGCATTGACTGGTCGGCGTTCACGTCTTTGCTGTTCCTCTCGCTTGGCGGAACCGGGCTGACGGAGATCAGTTTCCTGACCCTGCCTCCAGGTGATGCGGCAATGCCGAGTCTGACCACGTTGGATGTGCAGAGGAACAGTCTGACCAACCTGGATGGAGTCGGGGCCTATCAGCAGCTCACGGACCTCTGGGGCGGCCAGAACACCATTAGTGGCATCAATGCCGTAACCGGATGCAGCGCACTTCGATCTCTGAGTCTCCCCTACAACCAGGTGAGCGATCTGTCGCCACTGGCAGGCTTGGCCAACTTGGATAACGTTACGCTGAGTTACAATCAGGTCACCTCGCTGGCGGGGGGCGACTGGTCTGCCCTTAAGCTCCTGCGTGTTCTATACCTCGATCACAATGCGATCCACGACCTCACACCGCTCTCGGGGCATCCGTACCTGAACGAGCTTTATCTCGCCGGGAATCGGATCTCGAACCTGGCGCCACTAAGTACGCTGCTCAACCTCCGCTTGGTCGATCTGGAGAGTAACCGTGTCGGAACTCTGGCAACTGTGGATTGGTCTGCTCTAGCCGGTCTCCAGTACCTGTACCTGAGTCATAACCGCATCAACATCGATCCAGCATCGGCCGACGTACAGATCATCCAGGCGCTCACGGACCGCGGAGTCAGCGTTACCACGGATCCTCAGGACCATGTGAATACGGTGCCGGTTGTCATGATTGACCCAACGTCGAATGCGAACGAAGGGACGCCTTGGACCGGATCAGGATCATTCACCGATCCAGACGATGACGTATGGTCCGCTACCGTGGACTATGGCGACGGCACAGGGGCCAACCCGCTGGCGCTGACTATCGACAAGACCTTCAGCCTTAGCCACAGCTACGCCACTCCGGGTGATTACACGATTACGGTCGCGGCGAATGATGGCCTTGATGGTGGAACGGCCACGGCGGGCGTGCATGTTGAGCCTATCGTGCCGCACCTCATCAGCGACCCCAGTCTGGAAAATGCCATCCGCCAGCAGTTGGGGATCAGCGCATCGGATCCGGTCACCCAGGCGGACCTGGAGTCGTTGATTCAACTCGATGCCTCGTACCGGGGAATCACCGATCTGGTCGGACTTGAATATGCAACCAACCTCAGGACTCTGCAGCTTAGCGGCAATCCTCTATCGGATCTGACGCCGATCCTTGGATTGCCACTGGATACGCTGAGCCTCAACAGTACGGGCATCGGCACCAGTGGCCTTGCCGAGATCGCGTCGCACCTGACAGGCCTGACGCATCTCGAGGTGCAATCCTGCAACATTGATGATTTCTCGTCGCTGGCATCGCTGACGTCGCTGCAGTACCTGAACATCAACTACAACAGCAACGCCGCAGGTTTGGATGCGATCAGCGGCTTGACGAGCCTGACGGTGCTGTATGCTGCCAATACGGGCATTCCCGCTGAGGCGCTGGCGCCGCTGAACGCACTGCGAGAGTTGGACGTCAGTTCTTGCGGACTTTCAACCCTCTCGTTCCTCCAGGGCAAGCAACTGTCTCTGCTCAACCTTCGCGGGAACCCGATTGCCGATATCTCATTACTCGGAACACAAGGAGATTTGTGGTGGCTGGGCATCGATGGCATGGGCCTGAACCAGAGTGACATTGCGGCGGTGGACTGGTCCGGACTGGCTAATCTCTACGTGTTCACCTTCGGCACGAATCCGATCGGTTCGCTCTCATTCCTCACCGCCATGCCGCAACTTTCAAGCGTGGGCGCGTGGGATACTGGCGTTAGTGACATTTCACCACTGGCGGGCTTGACAGGGATCCATTACCTCGTCCTCGGCAGCAATCCGATCACAGATCTGTCGGCGCTGAACAGCCTGGTCGCGCTGGGGGGGCTGAACATCAACGACTGCGAACTCACCACGCTTGGCCAGGTGCAGTGGTCGAACCTGACGGGGCTTTCGGATGTTGTCGCCATGCATAACCACCTCAGTACCTACACGGGTGGAGCTGATGCCCAGATCATCGCTGACCTGCATGCGAGGGGGATCAGCTTCTATGCACCGAGTCAGTATGTGAAGTTTGGCGATGCGGCGTTTGAGGCGGAAATCCGTACGGTGCTGAATGTGCCCGCTCCCGCTGTCGTCGCCAGCGACGACATGATGAGTCTGACATCATTGGACTTCTCAGGCAAGCCGATCACGAGCCTTGCCGGCATCGAGTATGCCGAATCGCTGACATTCGTTGATCTTCGCCACACATCCCTCAACCTGTCCCCCGGATCGCCCGAGCGCGCCCGCGTGGATCTGCTTCTCTCCCGTGGCGTCACGGTTCTGTTCGACATCAATACGGCGCCTGTCGTAAGCATCGTTGACCAGGCGGCCGCCAGCGGCGAAGGCTCGGTCTGGTCAACCACTGGCTCCTTTAGCGACCCCGATGCCGACACCTGGACGGGCACTGTTGATTACGGCGATGGCTCGCCCGTAGAGACGCTGACCATCGACACAACAACCAAGACCTTCACTCTCAGCCACCGGTATGACGAGGCAGGCGATTATACCGTGACGGTAATGGTGGATGATGGCGGAGATACTTCGGGCTCGGCCACCATGAACGTCCAGATTGACCCTGTCGCGCCGTCGGCCGCCCTGTGGAACGATGGCCCTGTCCTGGAAGGCCAGCCGATCACAGTGCAGTTTGCGCCGACTGACCCATCCCATGCGGATGAGGCGATCGGTTTCTGGTACAGCTTCTACTTCACCGGCACACCGGATGCTCCGGGCGTCGGGGATATCATTGATTCGAGAAACCCCGAGGCCGTGTTCACTTATGCCACTCCGGGAACCCATGCCATGATCGGCCGGATCAAGGATTGGCACGGGGCGTACTCCCAGTCAACCGTGGATCTGCGGGTGCTCAATGTCGCCCCAACGATCACAAGCGTGACCGGTCCGGCCAATGGCTGGTACCGATCGGGCCAGAACCTGGATTTCACCGTGAACTTCAGTGAGAGTGTGACTGTGAGCGGCGTGCCAACCATCGGGTTGACCATCGGCTCTACGTCGCACGCTGCAAGTTACCTGTCCGGCAGCGGCGGTAGTTCGCTGGTATTCGAGTACACGGTTCAGGATGGTGACAATGATGCGGACGGGATCGCGTCGGCCTCGCCGGTGATGCTCAACGGCGGGACGATTCAGGATGCGGACGCCGCCGGGGCAACGCTGACGTTTGTCCCGCCTGATACCACGGGTGCGCTGGTGGACACGATCGCACCGGCGTTGTCGGGCTCATCGATCAATGATGGGGCCGTGCAGCGGTCGATGGTGAAGAAGCTGGCGTTGAGTTTCGGCGAGAAGGTCGTGTTGGGAACGGGCGCGGTGACGGTAAGGAAGAGCGATGGCTCGGACGTACCGGACACCACGCTGGTGATAGGCAACCCCTCAGGAGATCAGAAGAACTACGTTCTGACTTTCTCGGGCACCGGTGTTGTGGGCGGCTCTCTGGCCGATGGGATCTATGACCTGTCGGTTTCGGCCGCCGGAGTGCATGACTTGGCGGGCAATACCCTGAGCGGCAACTTCACCCAGCGATTCCATCGCCTCTATGGCGACTACGACGGAAACAAGACCGTGAACAATGGCGATTACTTCTGGTTCAAGCAGACGTTCAACAAGAGCGTTGGCGAGACTGGATTCCTCGATCTCTATGACTATGACGGTAACGGAACGATCAATAACGGCGACTACTTCCAGTTCAAGAAGCGGTTCGGCGTCATGTACACCTACTGACAGGAGACATCAGCCTGGGAAGCGGTCGGGGAGTGGGGCGATGTCAAAGAGATCTTGCTGATTTCACAGTTCCGCATTCCGGGCAACGGTCTGGGGTGGCTCGCAGGTCATATCCGCACTGAACACATAGTCCCTGAGCCAACCGCTTTCGGGCACGGTGCCGGTGATGGTACCTGCGGGTGAACTCGGCAGCGGACAGGATCGAGAAAAGCAAGAGCGGCGAGTACAGGAACACCATCAGCAGGTTCGGGTTTGACGTTATGGCTCTGGAAGCCGGCAGTCGCCTGTGCACGTAGTAGATGCCCAGTGCACTATGTATCTCGACCAGCGGCTCCCCGCTTGTGGCGACCTCGGTCACGGGCCACTGAATCACCAGCGTACCTCCGATCACCGCACCATCCATCGGCAGGGCGATAGGACGCAGAAGACTCACTACGATGACCAACAGCGTAAACACCGCGAGGGTCACCCTCGCGCTTGATGATGACCGTCAGCTGCTTTGTCATATTGGCAACCCTTTCAGGCTCCTGGCAGCGTACTCATGTAGAGCGCCGCCGCCTCACGAATGTTCGCAATCGCCTCCTCGAACGTGTCGGCTTGAGTTTGACAGCCGGGCAACTCGGGGCACTAGGCGTAAAACCCATCGTCGTCCTGCTCGATTACGGCGCTGACC
>Ga0153880_1454984_pt1 | contig 13073 bp, 10 predicted proteins | sample AM7aRNAsmRNA_FD_105227 | JGI IMG/M metagenome (GOLD analysis project Ga0153880, IMG submission 105227) | Metatranscriptome of freshwater microbial communities from Lake Alinen Mustajärvi, Finland - AM7a metatranscriptome (Metagenome... | ecosystem: Environmental > Aquatic > Freshwater > Lake ... | reverse complement strand
TGGTGATATTACGAATAAAATAGGTCGCAATATTCTTATAGTTGCCGATATTGACTTGAGTAGAACTAGTGGCGATACTTGTAGAGTAATGGCATTCGCGTCAGAGATGTTAAAGAATGATTTAGAAGTTACACTTATAGTGCCTGGTTTTATTGGAAAAGAGACAATGATAGAATTTCCTAAAGAAAAGATTGTATATGTTTATGATAAAAATAAAAATATATTCTTTTTCCTAAAAAGAATGTATCATCTCTTTAGAGCGACACGTGAACATTATATGAGCAATTCTGTTCTAATTATCGAAATGGGATTTTTAGGTGGATTTCTTGCGCTAGCTGGATTCTCGAATTTTATTGTGGATTTTCATGGGCTTTATTTCGATGAGCTTAAGCATATGGATTTTCGCTGGTATTTTCCAAAACGACTATATATAACATTAATATATTTTCTGGAGAGGACTGCTGCAAAGAAATGCAAAAAAATTATAACTGTATCTAATTCGATGTCCAAATTCTTAATAGATACCTGGAAAATATCTCCGGACAAAATAATGCTCATACCGAATGGCTATTTTTTGGATAAAGTGAAAATTATTGAAAAGAATACGACAAACGAAACTAAAGGTATGGTAACATTTATCGGTCGCTTAGAGCGATGGGCAAATGTAGATAAAATAATTCACGCTGCAAATTTACTCCGGGGTGCGGAGTTAAAGTTTTATATTGTAGGAGATGGACCTGCAGAATATATTAAATCTCTCCGGAAATTGGTGTATGAATATAAATTAACTAATGTAGTATTTACAGGAAGCTTGCCTTTATTCGAAGCTTATGATATGATAAAAATTTCTCAAATATTGCTTCTCCCATTTCCCAAATTACTGTGCACCGAAGTTTCCTGCCCGATTAAAGTATTGGAATATATGTCATTTGGAAAAGCGATGGTTCTGGATAATGTTTCCGATATATCCAAATTATTAGGAGAAAAGAATGCTGCTCTTGTAAGCAACCCGGAAAATGAAGTGGATTTTGCGGAAAATATATTGATATTGATAAAAAATCAGGATTTAAGGTGCCAAATAGGGATTAGTGCAAAGAAGATGTCTCAAAATTATGACTGGAATATTCAGACTAAGAAGCTTATTGATTTGATAGCTGACAGTTAATTTCGCCAACTAGTCGCGTTGAAAAATGAATCAATAATTTGTTTCAATCTGCTAATAGCACGACAAGATCATTACTTCGGGAGCGCGGAGGGTAACGAATACCCTTGACCTTTAAGGGATGAAGTGAACCCTCGCACGTTTTTTGCGCTCTCTTAAATTGATAAACCATTGGTTGTTTTTGATACCTTGGCTGCAAAGTCGTAACACCCACTTATGGCTTGGATGTGTGATAACTCAGGGGAATCCTAAAGCAGAGTTCCAATCGTGTAGATCGAGGGTATCTGGGCAACGATGAATCGATTATTTCGGCTCTTCGCTATTTTGCATGGCTAACTTCAAGTTAGCATCAAACCTGATCTAATGCGGATATAAGAAATCGGCAAGCGAGACAGCCGTTTCATTCAGTTCAGATAGAATAGTTGACCCCAAGGAGGTTTTCGCTCCAATCACGCCCACACTAAACAGTGAGGAACCATTATTTCTGAATTCCAGAAAACGGGGCATGCGGCCCGAAGCATACCCCGTTTTTTGGGTGGCCGTACGCAGTTTGATTCGAATATCCCGTTTTTTCTGTCGTGAGCCCTGTAGAGTGAATATAATAATAACTCAAGGATTGGTCAGCTAACATGCTATCGCATTACATGATGGCGCTTTGCATATTCTGCAGGTATGTTGCGCTGGTAGCACCGATGTCGGTTTGATTTTTTCATACACAGAAGCTCCAGATCAGTCAACTCATTTGAATTAGCATGGAATCTATTCTATCGAGATGAGAATATGGCATGTAACGAATTACGCATATTATATCCAGGAACCATATATCCTAATGGAATGAGTGGTGGATATCTAAGAACTTTTAATATTGCTATGCTATTATCGAATAGATTTGATAAAATATCGGTCTTTGCTTGTGATAATAATTTTCCATATAAAGGAAATATTAGCGGTGTCTTTGTCGTGCAGGGAAAATATCATAAAAGTTTTCCTGATAGGATTCGGTCCTATTTAGACTCTTTTTTTTTAAATAGCTTTAGTTTAAAATCTCAAGATGCTGCTTTTGATAATATTCAGAATTCTCTATTTCAAATTGAAGGGCCTTATTACCTCAATCTATTAAAGAAAAAAGGAATTAAAAAATATATATTAAATGAGCACAATGTGTATTGGGAATTGGCTGAAATGCCAACGCATGACCTTAAAACTGATCTATATAATAAATTAACGTTTAATAGGAATAAGATTATCGAAATTAAAGCCATTCAAAATGCGTCGCATGTCTTGACTTGTTCTGAAATTGATAAACAGAAACTCTTAAGTAATGTTCCAGAAATGAGCGAATCAGTTACTGTTATACCTAATTGTGTCAATTTATCTGAATATGAACTTAGCGAAAAATTGAGCGAAAATGTAGAGGGCAATATTTATTTTGTACTTTTTATAGGATTGATGTCCTACTTTCCAAATTCAGATGCCGTACAATTAATCTGCACAAAAATTGCACCTAAATTAGATGATAAAATTAGGTTTATTATAATAGGTAAAGAACCTCCTACTATTAGGAAACCCAAAAATGTAGATTTCTTGGGTTATGTTGATGATGTCAAAAGGTATATACGCAAAAGTGATATCTGCATCGCTCCGTTGAGGTATGGAAGCGGGACAAGACTCAAGATTTTGGAATATATGGCCCTTGGAAAGCCTGTCATTTCTACCTCTAAAGGGGCAGAAGGCTTGGAATATATTAATAGCGTAAATATGATAATAGAAGATAATATAGATAGTTTTCCTGAAAGAATACTGGAATTGATTGAAAAGAAATCAAAAAGGGATGAGATTGGAAAAAATGCTCGCCAATTAATTGAGGAAAAGTACGATTGGGATATTTATAAGGAAAAGCTGGTTCGAATCTATGAGGAGATTCAATAAAAATCAATGCCACAGGATGGACCTCGAAAGAAGTCTGCCATAGCTCATTTGCCAAAGGGAAACTGAACATTTCCACGCAGAGTCTGGCTTCAGTGCGGGGCATAGGGTATTGCGACTACTCATATATTTCCTTCACTTCTCTTTGTAATTCTTTAATATACCCAGGGTGCAATGGCCATGTTGGATGGATATCTCCTTGACTCTTAGAAAGGTAATCTTCGAGTGAGGAAATAATCCGAGCTGGAACGCCTGCCGCCACGCTGTTTTGAGGGATAGATTTTGTGACCACAGAGTTTGCCCCAACAATCACATTGGGACCAATCTCAACGCCCGGCATTATCACCGTGTCCATCCCCACAAAAACCTTATCGCGGATTATGACCTTTCCGATTTTGTATCCCTTACCGAATAGCGCGGGAGCTGCGTCATGGGCTAGAATCTTGACACCTCCGGTGATTGTGCAATCATTTCCTATTTCTACAAGGAATGGGAAAAGACTGTCGATGGTTGCTCCCCAAATGTTGCAATTAGACCCAATTTTTACTCCGCTCTCTCGATATCTTTCAATATCCGTTTTTACGGGATGTGAAATGAATCGATTAAGAAATTTCATAATTTTTACTGGGGCCATACATATAAACTTGACCGCATCTACTTATATCTTCGCAATTAAGCATAGCTGCCAGCGGCGGAGGCGACGGTATGGCTCTCTAGTAATCGCAGGAGTCCTCCATGACAGATAAGCCCGTCCTAAATAGCTACATAGTCACAATCGATCTTGATTAATCCTATTTCGAAGGCGATCCAAGAGCCGCGGCCTTTCGGCATGGCCTGATATCTTCAGAAAGCCACGAAAGTCATAGACGGTCTTCCTCTACTTGGTCGCAAATACCTGTTCGATGGATCTCAGTCCAGACAGTCCCTCGAGAGTATCGGGGCGGCTATGATTGGAACGAGACGACGGGCTCTGTCGAAGTGCCGAAATGCGTTCTGGTATCCTATCTTCACTTTTCTGGAAGGTCATATCGAATTTATCCTGGCCAATGCATTTCAGATTCGAAATATCGAGCACAAGAAAACCGATAAACTTGATTCGGAACGAATTGCGATATGTTGTCCAAAAAATCTCATCACACCCTCCAGAATCTATACAAAGGATTACCAAGATCTAAGAAGTATAACTCGTGCTCGTGAGATAATGGTCAATGCAAGGTCGAAAGTAAAGAACCAGATTCATAATCACTTGCGATCTGCTGCATCAATCTCTCCTCAGTTATATCCGACTCTTTTGTCAAGTCCGGCAGATACATCATTGAACAGCTTCTGGAAGGAAAGAAGATAGATCAGATCATATCGAGGATACCTTCGAGGAGGGTTCGGAAAAAGGAGGACGAACTCAGAGACGCCATTAAGAATGAATAAATCGGCAGGCGAGTTGCGAACTGGGAAGATCACTAAGACGGGGATCTAAGCATATGAGAAGGATCATGGTTGAAGCTGCAAAAGCCATACCAAAGACCAAAATGAATTCGAGGCTAAAGGATTCTTCCTGAGGATCTTGGCAAGGTGCGGAAAGAAGAAACTTGCTGCAATCGCACTAAGCAGAAAAGTGCTGTGCATTCTCTATCATTTGCTTATGAATCACGAGGACTACCAAGAGCCTGAGGTTAAGAACAATAAGTTAAAAAATACCGAGCTCTGTTCCGCCCATAAGCATGATGGATATCGACAGGATGATAAAAATCATCAGTCAGGCAGGATACTTGGTGGAGAAAGGTTTGAAGTTGAACCGCTGCATCTTGTTTTTTAGGTTTTTCATGTGGTGCAAGCAGAGTACGCATGGTGAGACAGACTGACAACTGGAAAGCCATAGTAACCAGAGGCTATTCGCTGGAGATGGCGAGGAGCCATAAGGATCATCCCAAAGTGATCTCAATTATGGCTGCTTTTTCTATTTTCAAAAAAATAAAAAATGGTTTTATTCCAAACAGATATCCTGTGGCCCATAATGGAGGCAATTAGGGGGTGGGGCAAGAGATATGCAAATAGGTAATCCTTTTCGAATGAATGATTGGGGAATGAAGAAGTTTCTTAAGATTGTATTATCCCTTCAGCTTGCGCTTTGGGGTATTATAGCCTTAGACGCATTGGGTATTCATATCCCAATCATAAGGCCACTTATCGGTTTCATTTATCTCACCTTTATACCTGGTGTTATTATACTTAGAATTCTAAAATTACATCGGATCGGGATTATTGAAACAATACTATATGAGGTTGGTTTAAGTGTCGCATCAATGATGGCAATTGGAGCATTTATTAATACTGCTTATCCAGTTTTCGGAATTTCTAATCCGATTTCAACCACGTCTCTGGTTTTCACAGTAAGCGCAATGATCTTACTATTATGTTTCCTGTGCTATATGAGAGATAAGGACTTCTGTGATTCGAGTTTTATCAGTATCAAAAACGTGTTTTCTCCATCAGTGCTTTTTTATTTCCTTATTCCTTTTATAGCTGTCTTTGGGACATATATGATTAATTTTTATCGTATTCATATTGTTATTGTGTTGCTAATTTTCTTAATTTCAATAATCTTTATTTTAACTATTTTTGATTTATTTATCCCAAATGATATGTACCCCTTTGCAGTTTTTTTAATCTCAATCTCTCTTCTGTATCAAAACTCGCTAATATCAATGCATATATGGGGCTGGGATATCCAAGGCGAGCTTTGTATAGCCAATTTGGTTAAGCTGAATTCGATATGGGACCCATCCATGAATTATGCGATGAATGGTATGTTAAGCGTTGTTATGCTAGCTCCAATATATTCCATTTTTTCGGATATAAGCTTAACATGGGTATTTAAGATATTTTATCCAATTTTGTTTTCATTTGTGCCTTTTGGATTATATCGCATATTTCAAAAGCAAAGCAATGAAAAGATCGCGTTTTTATCATGTTTTTTCTTCATGTCTTTGAATACTTTTTATTATGAAATGCTTATTTTGTCCAGGCAGCAAATCGCTGAATTATTTCTCGTTTTGTTAACATTGCTAATGATTGATAAAGATATAGGTAGGATGAATCGTTCAATTCTATTCATCATATTTGGTTTCTCGTTAGCTGTTTCGCATTATGGTCTTTCATATATATATATGTTTTGCTTGGTGGCAATGTGGCTCATTTTAGCTATTTCAGATACCTCTCAAGTACAAAAAGTTTTGAATTATTTTCTTCAATTTATTGGCAAAAGCAGCCGAGGCGGTTCAATTATAGAAGATCGCACAATAGGCGCGTCTTTTATACTAATGTTTATAACATTTTCATTAACATGGTATATTTATGTTTCAGGGTCCTCTGCCTTTGAAGCAATTGCTAATATCGGAAATAATATCGCAGACCATCTATCTAAAGATTTCTTGAATCCAGATGCTGCTCAAGGATTAAAATTGGTTACTGCTAAATCGGCGCCGGGCTTCCTTCATACTATCAACAAATTTATAAATTATTTAAATCAATTTTTTATTCTATTTGGTGGGCTCATAATATTAACTAAATATAGACAGAGAGGATTCGAAAGAGAGAATTTAGCATTTATTATGATTAACATTGGATTGTGCCTTGCAGGATTGTATGTACCATTCATGGCAAGTTCTCTTAATATGTCTCGATTGTATCAAATAACATTGATCTACTTGGCACCAATTTGTTTAATTGGCGGAATAGCCTTATTAGAGATAGCTTGTAAAGTAATCAAAAAATCCTGGACAGATAAAAACATGGCAATTTCAGTGAGGTTACTATCAATATATTTTGCAGCCTTTTTCTTATTTCAATCTGGGGTTGTTTGGGATGTAACTGAAGTCAGTCCTGCCCAAATTTCGTTCAATAGCACCTTTGATTTCCCTAGATTCAATGATAAAGAAGTTACAAGTGCTGAATGGCTGATTGATAAAAGAGGTAACAAATTCACGTTTGCTGATGGATATAGGAGCCTATTGCTAAGTAGTATCGACTTATATCATTTAACCAGTTCCTTTGATAAGAGTTCTCATATCTACTTAGGAACATTTAATATAATGAGTAAAACTGTAAAAAAATCATCATTTGAACAAGGGACTCTAAATTATTTTGATGTTCCATATTCCTCAATAATTAAGGACAGGGATCTTGTCTATGCTAATGGCGGTGCTTTGGTTTATTATCGGTAATTAGGATACCATCTATTGTGCCCCTTATGAAGCATTTAAATAGTCTTGGATCTCTTTTGTAAAAAAGATAAAGAAAACTTAAGAACCATAACTGATATGCAAAAAAGTATATCAAAAAGGAAAGATATTGATTTCTTGTGGAATACTTATTCAAGAAGAGGAATCTATTTCTAGATATATAATATATCTTAAATCTATCTTCAACTGAAGACGAAATTTTGTGCCAAACTTTCGATTCCGGGACATATATCAATTCATATCCTGCTTTAAATGCTCGCATGCAGAAATCTACTTCTTCCCAATAAGCGAAATAGATTGGGTCAATTAATCCTATTTCTCTCAGTGCATCTTTTTTTACTAAAAAGGCCGAGCCTTCTACAAAATCTACTATCTTTATTTTATCATATTGGCCAACATCGATCTCATCCTCCCCGATATGGTAGGATCTACCTTTCCACATATCAAGCCTTCCACCTGCAAAATTTATTATATCTGTTCTGCCATTAAAATCATAATAATAAATCTTTGGCCCAACGATTCCAATCTTCTTGTCACTCATCGCAGCGTTTATTGCATAATCCAAGAATTCCCTATCAACCACAGTATCATTATTGAGCAATAAGAGATAATCTGGATTAAGCGATTTCAAAGCATATCTTATCGCGATGTTGTTCCCTTCAGCAAAGCCGTAATTTTTTTCATTTTTTATTATTATTAATTTATTATTTCGAATTTTTTCTGAATCATCTAATTTGTGTCCTTCCGATTCAAGTTCTTCTCTTTCATATTCTAAAATTTCGATTGGTTTATTATTTCGACCCTCTATCTCAGGAACAAGTTTTGAGTTAACCGCAACCCTTCCGTTGCAGTATTCTCTTATCATCTCTATCGATTCATTTTCAGAACCGTTATCTACAATGATTATGTCATAATTGGTATATGTGATCCTATTGATAGATTCTAGGCATTCAATGGTATCTTTCCAGCCGTTCCAATTTAAAATTATTATATCCACTTTTGGACATTCTAATTCTTCATCAATTTTCATTTTTTACATACTCCTTGGGCAGACTAACGTGTTTGATTATGTCTAGCTAGGTGCGCTATGAGGGACATTTTCGAATCCATTTCTCTATCTCCTATTTTTCAATTATAGTGATTAACCAAAATTTAGACTAATGACCGCTATGCTTCACTTAAGGAATCTAATAGCCTCTCATTTTACTAAAACACGATTGAATATTGCAGGCTTTAAGGAATATTCAAATATCCTGGATTATTCTCCTGGCTATCCTTGTAGTAATCGTTATGACTTCTAATCAAACCTCATTCTATTTCCTAATCTTCCGAAATGGACAATAAGTTTGTTTAGGCGATTAAAAAAGTTAAAGTTAATTCCATTGCTTATTCGATCAAATCTCATCCTAAATTATGTAATATTTTTATAAACTCCTTATTCTGGTTGTCTCGAGAAAAATTTTTAAGCTCTTGGCTTGAGGTTTTCCTTAGATCATCTATTTTTCCGTTATCCCATTCGTAATAAATTAAGTTTAGCGCTTTAAGTATTTGTTCTTCTTCATTTAAGGAAGCTATACCAAGCTTATGCCTTTCTATCAGATTCATAAAATACGCATCTTTATCATTAGATATGCCTAAAATAATTTTGCCACTTCTTGCATAGTCAAAGAATTTGCCAGTGACAACATATTTTGCTGATTTTTTATCTGTGTGAACCAAAAGAAGAATATCACTGTCTAACATATATTCCAAAGATCGCTTATAAGAGACTCTTGGTATGAATTCTATAGAATTTTTGAACTTTTTTGCTATTTCCTCAGCTTCTTCTGATGCTTCAGCTCCGACAAATCGAATTCTTACTTTATCTTTGTACCTAAATTTTTCTAATGCTAGCAAGAAGGTAGATAAATCTCTATAACCTCCTTTGTTAAAGGACATACTTCCAATGTATGAAATGATAAGCTGCTCCCTTCGTTTATTTAAGCTTAAATTTTCGTTGTCTCTTATGATCTCTTGCCAATCCTTTTCGGAGTAGCCATTAAATACCACGCTACATCTATTTTTATCCAAATTAAATAGTTTAATCGTGTCATCTCTCAGTCTTTCATTCACGAATACAACGTGATCTGCTAATCTTATTATAGAATACTCGTTGTGGCGTGATAATTGATTACCCATATTCCAAAGATTCCATGGGTCTCGATAATCTAATATAACCTTAAGATCTATAAAATTTTCCTTAAAATATTTCATTATACTAAATAATGAAAATGGGGGCCCGCTAATAATAACTTTATGTATATCATTGGATTTAATTATTGTCGATATATTCTTTTTAATTTTCTCTATTAGCAGTTCTCCTAGGAATCCTTGATATGGATCTATTTCATTATAACGTTCTTTCTTTATTAAGAAAAAAAATCGGTTTAAATTATGCTTTATAAATTTTGTAAGAACTTCTCTCTTATTCGTATCATCGGCAGAATTATATGAATTAATCTGACTATTAATTTTTGATAAGATATCTATTTCTAATGCAATTGTCGAAAATGATAGATTTTTTCCGAACATATTATAATAATTATTCTTAAGATGGACGACAATAACATTGAAACCTTTTTCTTGCAGGAATTCAGATAAGAAGAATATTCTTTGGCAACCACCCCAGTTTTGGGTGTATGGAATCATATCGAAAGTGATAACTAATATCGTTTCGGTCATATTTCTCCCTCGCATACTCACAATATCGATAGGTTAAATCAATAATTCAAATGGCACATCGCTATTCTCATGAAGACATCAATAAAACAGGATGGTGCGGTCTCTCTCAAGTTCATTCACTACCGATATCTTGAAATCTCGGTCGTAGCTTCGCCTTAGTTGCTTAACTCATGTTCTTCAAGAGGAATACTCCATAGGATTGGGTAGATCATAACATCTTTGAATCCGTATGATCCGCGGGATCTCTTGTGCGCTCTATATATTTGATCGGAGAATCTAAAGGATATACCTCAGCTACATCTAAATAACTCGACAGATCCTGTTTTTTTTTGTCAATGAGCGAGCATGACTAGATAATTATGCCTCCTTGAAAATCAGCATCAACAGCCGATGATGCTCAAATTAAACCCTCTGTAGCAGGTGGCTGGAGAAATCATAAATTGTGTTTATTGAGTCTGATGGAATTAGCTAAACACTTACAACTGACCACTTTTGGTCAAAAAAAACACAACCAGGGCTTGAGGGTGGAATTTTGCCCGTACGGTAGAAGTCTCCTGGTTCTACAATTAATGTTGCAGCATCCAAAATTAAGTCTTGAACTATTTCATTTTGTTTGATGACCAAGTTTACTGTAAAAATGCCTGGTACAAGCGGAAGTTTCTCGACTATGCAGGAGATGTATCCTTGCCCTGGGATAGATTCAAAAGGTTCCGATGCCACTTGGTTATTGAGCAAAGATACCAATGGTCCTGTTTGCGTTACTATATTAATTGCGGATATAATATTATTTCTATCTATATTAACTATATTGTTATAATATATGCGGAAATCAACGAATTGGCCCGATGTTATTATAGTTTGCTCGCATCCCTTATCATTGTAAGGCGCAAAATGTATCATACGGATTTGCCCTTTGCCTTGTCTATCCGTGCGATCTGCTAAAGATATCTTCGATATTTCTCCAATTTGACCTAGATAATGCTGTATAGCCTCATTCACGTTATTGGATAAAAAATCTATTGATCCTCCTTTTAAGACTATGGCCTTCGAACATAGAGCAGAGATAGATGCCAGATTATGGCTTATCAATAAAACAGTACGCCCTTCTTCTGCGATTTGCCCCATCTTTGCCAAACATTTCTTTTGAAATTGTGAGTCTCCTACAGCCAAGACCTCGTCAACTAATAGTATTTCTGAATCAAAATTCGCGGCAACTGCAAAGGCAAGTCGTACATACATTCCGCTTGAATATCGCTTTACAGGAGTATCTAGAAACCTCTCTACATCAGAAAATTTAACAATTTCATCAAATTTATCTTCTATCTCTCCTTTTCGCATGCCCAATATCGATCCATTTAAGAAAATATTCTCACGACCAGTAAGCTCTGGATGAAAACCAGTGCCAACCTCGAGCAGCGATCCCACGCGCCCATGCATTGTGATATCACCTTCTGTTGGCATGGTTATGCGAGAGAGAATTTTTAGAAGAGTGCTCTTGCCGGCCCCATTTCGCCCAAAGAAGCCCATGATCTCTCCACGTTCAACATCGAACGATATATCCTTTAAAGCCCAAAAATATTCTTGAGAACTTCTATTTTTCACTAATTTGTTTCTTTGCTTCAATAATTTAATGGGAGCTGACGTCATATTTGCAATGGCATCTCTAAGCGTTTTATATGGTTCACGTTGTCCAATTTTATATCTCTTTCCAATATGCCTTACTTGAATTGCTAACTCTTTTCCCATCGTTTACACCACATCTGCAAATATCTTTTCCGTTCGTTTGAAATAAAAAGCACCTGAAATATCTAATATTATGACAATCAAAGTTGAGATTAATATCATGGAGCTCGGAGGATTCATCCCAAGTAATGCCCATCTAAAGCCTTCTATAACCCCCGCCATGGGATTGAGGCCATAAATTAATTGGTAAGATTCAGGCAATAATGAAGCGGGATAAACAACAGGGGACGCAAAGAGCCAAATTTGGATGAGAAATGGTATTACATATTGAAAATCGCGATACTGTACGTTGAGTGCAGAAAGCCAGAGGCCAATTCCCAATGATGTCATAAGGGCCAACAAAATGAATGCAGGAAGCCATAGAATGTTCATTGTAGGAGCGAATCCGTAGTAAATCATCAATACGACCAACACTCCAAATGCCACTGCAAAATCGACCAAGGGAGATATAATCCCAGATAGGGGTAGGATCATCCGAGGAAAATATACTTTTGTCATGATGCCAGAATTCTGAATCATACTATTAGTTGAACGGGTAATACCTTCTGCAAATAATGTCCATGGTAGTAGGGCAGCGTAACTAAATAATGGGTAAGGTATACCCTCGGAGGGTATTTTAGCAAACTTTCCAAAAAATAGAGTGAAAATAATCATCATGAATAGGGGTTGAATGATGGCCCAAGAAGCTCCTAGTATTGTTTGCTTATAGCGAACCTTCAAATCGCGGAGTATAAAATTATACAACAATTCTCTATATGAATATAACTCGCCTAAATCTACTGGAATCCAACCATCAGTAGGTTTTATATATATAATTGATCCAATATTCTTTTCAAAGCATTCATGTTTAGCAATGTTCTTCATAATCTTCATAGTTCCTCGAAATGGTAATCGGATATTGGTTAAATCGATATCTTCGATTTATTCCGGATTTCCGAACTCAGTCGGACTTTTATGAAACTGAAATGATTGTTGAGTTGATCTTGGACATTGTTGTTTTCTCTTTTGCAGGATTTTATTAGAGCATAGATACAATAAATTTTTAATAATATACGTCTAGATGAAATCTCCATCAATATATCATATTTTAATTTATTCATATCTCATGGAAATTAGTCTAGATGCTCAAAAGCCTGGAATTGAAGCTAGGAATTTGAGGGCACAGTAAAGTTGGTTAAACTGTTATGAATGTTATGAAATATCCAAAATTTTAATGGCCCTTAAAAGAGTTATCGCTTGCGTCTTTTCCAATACGGATCCTGTAGTGAATAGATCTACTAAGT
>Ga0153880_1461915_pt1 | contig 13074 bp, 8 predicted proteins | sample AM7aRNAsmRNA_FD_105227 | JGI IMG/M metagenome (GOLD analysis project Ga0153880, IMG submission 105227) | Metatranscriptome of freshwater microbial communities from Lake Alinen Mustajärvi, Finland - AM7a metatranscriptome (Metagenome... | ecosystem: Environmental > Aquatic > Freshwater > Lake ... | reverse complement strand
TGATGGCGCGGGTTAGGAAGTTGCGCCGCGAGGTTCCAACGATGCCTGGGAAATAGACTTGCATTTTCCCGGCGTTGTGGTAGTATGTTGCTCTTGCGGACCCGGCCCCTCTCTCTGGCGGCAGACCGCAATCCCTGAGGCGTACGTTGACGTATTGCCGATGTTGTCCGCGTAGAAACGCGCGATCAGCGCGAAGACTATTTATCGCAGCCGTGGCGCCAGCGTTTACTCATTGGTCGAGCAGAAAAGTGACTAGATGAGCGGCAACCGATACAGGGTCAGTGCGACAACTGAGCGTCCATCAGCCCTGCTTTACTTTATCGCCAAGGTCTACGCCGTCGCGGCGAACACCTTTGTGGAAAGCATACGCCAGCCGGTCTACGGCGTGGTTCTCGGCCTGGCAGTAGTGCTGATCCTCATCAGTCCGTATATCACCATGTTCGCCCTGCAGCAGTCGCCGCGCCTGATTGTGGACATGGGATTGGCCACGACGATGCTGGCCGGATTGCTTCTGGCGGCCTTCACGGCTTCCAGCGTAATCTCCGAAGAGCTGGACAACCGCACCGTGCTGACCGTCATCGCCAAGCCGGTGGGGCGAGGGGAGTTCATCCTGGGCAAGTTCCTGGGAGTCCTCGCGGGGCTGGCGGTGGCGACTTACCTCATGTCTCTGACGCTGGTGCTGACTTCCAGCAGCGGCGCGATGGAGGCGGAGTACGGCCAGGACATCTGCCTGCCGGTCGCCCTGGCGCTGTTCGGCGCGATGTTCGTCTCCGTTGCGTACGGTATCTACAGCAACTTTTTCAACGACAAACAGTTCACCAGCCGCGCGATCGGGATGCTGATCCCGCTGTTCACATTATTGTTCATCATCTTCTGCTTTGTGAACCCGCGCGAGTTCAAGTTCGGGCCGTTTGGCGCCGGGGTCAACCTTCAGTTGATCGGCGGTTGCCTGATGACGCTCTGGGCGATTCTGGTGCTGGCGGGGGTGGCGGTCGCCGCCTCCACGCGCCTGACGGTCGTGGTGAACGTAACGCTCTGCTCGGGCGTCTTTGTGCTCGGGCTGCTGTCCGACTACCTGTTCCGCGACCGCGACATGCTCGTGGCGCGGGTCATGTACCGGATCGTGCCGAACCTGCAGGTGTTCTGGGTGAGCGACTCGCTGACGCAGGGACGCAAAGTGCCGCCCATCCTGGTGGCCAGCAGCGGGTTGTATTGCGCTTTTATTCTGGCAGGCCTGTTGTTCCTGGCGATGTTCCTGTTCCAGGACCGGGAAGTGGCCTGAGTGTAAGTTGTCCTGAAGCACGCTGGGCTGAACGAAGAGGAGGAGGGTGAAGTGGCAAGGCTTGATCGAAAGCCGGCGGAACTTGCAGCCATCGCCGGACTGATTGTGCAATTGCTGGCCGCCGCGCTTGCCCTGTGGTTCGGGTATTACTCCGGCGCGGCGACGGCGAAAGTGCTGGGGTGGGCCGCGTTGATCGGAGCGCCCGTGGCGCTGATGGCGCTGCTGAGCCTGCGGCTCAACCGGCTGGCGGAGGCCGAGCAGGAGGAGTGGGATCGCCTGAAGGCCGAACGCGAAGCCGGAGGTGCGCGCGGCTCGTTGTTCGAAGAGGATGAGATCCAGGCGTTCGCGGCCCGCAACCGGCTGCGCATCCTGGAAAGATACATCGGCCCGATCTTCAGCCTGGTCATGGTGCTGGCGCTGGCCGGTGTCGTCGTGGGAATGGTGGAACTCGATACGATCGCCAGTTCCGCCGTCGTCGCCGACAAGGCGTTCATCAGCATCGCGTTCTTCTTCGCCATGGGATTCGTCCTCTTCCTGATGGCGATGTACGCCGCCGGCATGTCGCGCCAGGAAGCCTGGCGTCCCATGCGCGCCGTCGGCAGCTACCTCATGCTCAGTACCCTGCTGAGCGTGGCGACCGTCGTCGCCTGCTTCGCCGGCTCCTTCAAGTACGAGAACCCGGACCGCATCCTGGCCTACTGTTCGCTGGGCCTGCTGAGCATCGTCCTGCTGGAAAACCTGCTGAACTTCATCCTGGACTTCTACCGTCCGCGCGTCGGCGGCGTGGAAGCCCGTCCGGCCTATGACAGCCGCCTGCTGGGACTGTTGTCGCAGCCGGGCGGCGTATTCAAAACCATCGCGGCCACGCTGGACTACCAGTTCGGCTTCCGCGTGTCGCAGACTTGGTTCTACCGCTTCCTGGAGCAGGCCATCGCTCCGCTGCTCCTCTTCCAATTGCTCACCCTGTACGGCCTGAGCTGTTTCGTGATCATCGGGCCGGAGCAGCAGGGCGTGCGCGAGCGCTTCGGCAAGTATGTCAGCACCGAGCCGCCGGGGCTGTGCGTGAAGTGGCCCTGGCCGGTGGAGAACGTCTACCGCTTCACCGCCAACAAGGTGGAGATCATCTCCCTGGGGCACTCCGGCGCGCGCACGGTGGGAGAGAATGAGAAGGACGTCTGGACGCTCAAACACTATGAGAAGGAATTCGACGTCATGGTCGGCGCGACCCAGAGCGGGCTGCGCAAGAGGGACGTGCCGGTGGTGAACCTGCTGGTCGCCTCCGCCACGGTCCGCTACAAGATCAGCGACGTCCACAAGTGGTACTACGAGAGCGTGGATCCGGACAAGCTGGTGGATGCCATCGCGAACCGCGAAGTCAACATGTACTTCGCTCACCGGGACATCTTCCAGTTGATGGGTCCCAAGCGCATGGCTGCGGCCGAAGACCTCAAGGCCAACATGAACAAGGAACTGGAGCCGCTGGGCGCCGTCGTGCTGGGCGTCGGGCTGGAAGAAGTCCATCCCCCGGTCGGCGATGGCGGCGTGCCCAAGGCGTTCCATGGGCTGATCACCGCCGTCACGCAGAACCAGATCGACATGCTCAATGCCCAGGCGGAAGCCAAGCGGGTCATGAATGCCGTCCAGGGCGACGCCGCTGCCGCCAAGTATGAAGCCCAGACCTATTACACCGACCGGATCGCCGGGATCGAAGGGGCGGCCAAGCGTTTCGAGGCCCAGGCTCAGTTGTATGCCCTGGCCGGCGACGTCTTCAAGATGCGCGAATTCATGAGCGCCCTGCAGGACGGCCTGACCGACGTGCGCAAGTACGTCCTGGCGGTCCGCAAGTTGGACCGCGAGCATCTGCGCTTGAACCTCGAAGACCCGCTGCGCACCAGCATCGAATCCCTCGGTGATTTCCAGAAGGTTGAAACCGGCGAATCCAGCCCGAAGAAATAGTAAGGAGAGTGACTGAATGAGCAAGCATGCCTTTACGGTCGTTGTGGCGGTCATCATCGCAGTGAGCCTGCTGATGTACATGTTCGCCTTCACCGTCCCCAGCAGCAAGGTGGGGCTCGTGCTGACGTTCGGCAATCCGGCCGACAAGCCGGCCCAGGCCGGGTACCATTTCAAGGCGCCCTGGCCCATCCAGGAAGTGCGGATTTTCGAGAATCGCCTGTTCGCTGAGGATGGCCGGTTCAAGGAAACGCGCACCGGCGACGGCTTCAACGTCATCGCCTCGCTGCTGGTGGGGTGGCGCATTGACAACGTGCTGACGTTCAACAAGAACTTCGGACGCGACAAGGAAGAGGATCGCGCCAAGGCGGCCTGGAGCGCGCTGCAGCCGATCATCCAGCACTCCGCCGAAGCCGTGATGGGCACGCACCAGTTGCAGGACCTCGTGTCGATCGCCAAGGAGCCGCAGTACAGCGAGATTGAGAACGCGATTGCGGCGAAAGCCAGCGCCGAAGCGATGGAGACCTTCGGAATGAAGGTCGAGCTGGTCAAGATCAAGCGCCTGGAACTGCCCGAAAGCGTGGCCGGCCAGGTCTATCAGAGCATGATCGCCGAGCGCAACAAGGAAGCGGGGGACATCGAGTCGGCCGGCAAGGCGCAGGCCAGCGAAGTCCGCACCCGCGCGGAGTCGGAAAGCAAGCAGATCCTGGCCCTGGCCCGCAGCGAAGCTGAGAAGATCAAGGGCGAGGGAGACGCGCAGGCCAAGCAGTACTACCAGGTGTTCGCCAAGTATCCGGAGCTGGAGGTCTACCTGCGCAAGCTGCGCGCCATGCGCGCGATGCTCAAGGAAAAGACCACCTTCGTCCTGGATGTCACCATGCCGCCGGTCGACGTCTTTGTCCAGGAAATTCCGACCGCTGCGACGACGCCCGGGAACAAGAACTGATTCCGAGCCTGACAGGCTCTTGAGAAACAGACGGAGGATTTAACTCGTGTCTGAAGAACAAAAAGTTCCGCCTGAAAACGACGCCGAAAAACGGCCGCAGGTCGCCGAGCCGGCCTTCGACGCGGCCAGCCAGTCGCTGACCAACGCCCTGCACATGAGTTTCCGCGTGCTGACGCTGGTCATGCTCGTGCTGGTTGTGCTCTTCGTCAGCCGGGGTTTCTTCACCGTCCAATCCGACCAGAAGGTCATCATCGAGCGCTTCGGCCGCGCCGACCGGGGGCTGGTGAAGGACCAGGGCGTCCACTATGCCCTGCCGTATCCGATCGACAAGGTCATTCCGGTCTGGGTGCGGACCAAGACGATGGACGTCAACATCTTCTGGCCCAAGATGACCACCGAGACCAAGGAAGAAGCCGTCAAGAAGGGCGCGCCCGAGCAGGAATTCTTCGATGGCGCGGATAATGGCGTGGTGCTCACCGGCGATATGAACCTCATGCAGGGCCGGTTGCAGGTGACCTACAGCATCCGGGGCGGCACCGATGCCAGTCCCGACGACATCGTCAGCTATTACCAGAACGTCGGCGACCAGGCGAATGAAGAGCGCCTGATCCGCGGCCTGGTCCAGAACGCCGTGATCGTCAAGTTCAGCCACAAAGCGGTCAACGACGTCTATCCCCACGGCACCGTCGCGCTGGGGGAGAGCGTCCAGTCCTACGTGCAGGATATGGTGCGCTCGCTGAACCTCGGCTTGGAAGTGCAGCGCGTGAACTTCATCACCATCCGCCCGCCGGAAAACGTGAAGGCGGCGTTCGACAGCGTGCTGAGCGCGAACCAGGCGGCTGAGACGGGGATGAAGGAAGCGGAACGCGCCGGAAACAAGATGCTCATTGACGCGGCCGGCGAAGTGGGGCTGAAACTCGGCCATGAGATCGAAGCGCGCTGGGCGGCTTATGCCAAATCGGACGCCGCCGGCGTTCGCGCCTCCGAAGCGGAGATCAGCAAGCTGCTGGTCGACGCCAAGGGCGAGGTGGCCAGCATCACCGCCGAAGCCAAAACCTACCGCACCACGGTGGTCAGCGAGGCCAGCGCCGACAGCGCCAGCATCGCCAAGCTCGTCGCCCATAACGGCGAAGGAGACGCCGCAAGCCTGAAGGTGTTCCTGGAGGAAATGCGCATCGAGGCGATCCAGGACGTGTTGAGCAACTGCTATGAGAAGTTCATCTACAATCCGAACCAGCAGGAACATTCGGAACTGGAAATCTGGCTGAACCGCCGCACCGAGATTCGCCGTCAGGAAACGATAATTCCGCTGTCCAGGTAAGCGAAGGCCTTGCATAGGAGACTTTGTTCATGAGCATACCGACCGGGCACATGGTGCCTGAGGAACACCACCTGACCTCCGAGAGGGAGCAGCAGATCGTCGCGCTCTCCTTGATCGGTTCCTTCCTGGGTGGGGCCCTCGTCATCAACTCCTACCTCGCCCCGTACCTGTTCGACGATCCGCGCGGCATCAAAATGGCCTGCGCGCTCGTCGGAGCGTTGCTGCTGGGCATCCCCATCGTCGTGCGGGCCATCTCCGACCTGATCGTCGGCGAGCGCCACATGATCGAGCTGGTGGCCATCGCGGTCATGGGATGCATCGCCATCGGGAAGTACCAGGAAGCCGGCGTGGTCAGCTTCCTGATGCTCCTGGCCGACCTGATCCAGCACCGCACGGCGCTGGGCGCGCGGCAGGCGATCGAAAGCCTGATCCGCATGGCCCCCACGCGCGCGCACCTGCTTCTGCCCGGTGGCGGCACGCGGGACGTCGATGCCTCGGAACTGAAGACCGGCGAAAGCGTCCGCATCCGTCCGGGCGAGACCATTCCGGCGGACGGCGACATCGTCACCGGCGCCTCCACGATGAACGAGGCGAGCATCACCGGCGAATCGCTGCCGGTGGACAAAGGGGTGGGCGACCAGGTGTTTGCCGGCGCCGTGAACCTCACCGGCTCGCTGGAAGTGCGCGTCACCCGCGTGGGCGAAGATACCACGCTGGGTCAGGTGCGCCACCTGATTCTGGACGCCGAAAAGACCAAGATTCCGCTCATGCGCATCATTGACCGGTATATCCTCTGGTATACCCCCGTGGTCATGATGATCGTGTTCTTCATCCTGTTCTTCACGAAAGACATGGGCAGAGCGATCACCGCGTTGATCGTGACGTGCCCGTGCGCCTTCGTCCTGGCGACTCCCACCGCGATGGTGGCTGCGCTCAGCAGCGCCGCGCGGCTCGGAATCCTCGTCAAGGATGTGGGAGACCTCGAAGCGGCGGGCCGTTTGAACGCCATCGCTTTCGACAAGACCGGCACGCTGACCACCGGGCAGTTGGCCGTGACCCGGCTGGCCCCGGCGACGGGCGTGGACCCGGCGCACATGCTCCAGTTGGCCGCCGCGACGGAAGCGCACAGCAACCACCCCGTCGCCCAGGCCGTCGTGCGGGTCGCCAAGGAAGCCGGACTCGCCTGGGGCGATGCGACCGACATCCACGAAGAGGCGGGCAAGGGAGTCCGCTCGAACGTGGGGGGCGCCAAAGTACTGGTCGGGCGCGAAACCTGGCTCAAGGAATGCGGCGTCAACTTCGCCGGTTTGGGAGTGGACCTCGATGAGATGGTGGGCTTCAGCGTGCTCTACATCGCCGAGAATGGCAAGGCCATCGGCTGGATCGGCCTGGAGGACAAGGCGCGTCCCGAAGCCAAGAAAGCCACTGCCGAACTGCGCAAACTGGGCATTCGCCGGCTGACCATGTTCACGGGCGACCGCTGGTCGGTCGCGCGCCGCGTGGCCGCGGAACTGGGCTGCACCGAAGTGGAAGCCGAGTGCCTGCCGGCCCGCAAGCTGGAACTGGTCCACAAGCTCAAGGACGCCGGGATGCACGTGGCGGTGGTGGGGGATGGTGTCAACGACGCCCCGGCCCTCGCCGCGGGCGACATGGGCATCGCCATGGGCGCCGCCGGCAGCGACATCGCCATTCACTCCGCGAGCATCGCCTTGATGTCCAACGACCTCGGGCGCTTGCCCTTCCTCATCCGTCTGTCGCGCCGCACGCGCACCATCGTCAACCAGAACCTGTTGTTCGCCCTCGTGTTCATCATCGTCGGCCTTGCCTTGAGCACCGAGGCGATTCTCACCCCGATCACCGCCGCGTTCCTTCACATCGTCGGGTCGTTCATCGTCATTTTCAACAGCGCCCGTCTTGTGCGTTTCGGTGAAGAGATCGCGCCGCATACCAGCGGCCAGCAACAGTAGTGAGGAGATCCAGGCGTGGCAGTAGAACGCCAAGTGGTTGTTGAGACGGTTCAGCTCACCAAGATTTACCGCGACTTCTGGATGCGCCAGAAAGTGCGCGCGCTGGACCGGGTGGACCTGCAGGTCGTCCGGGGCGAAGTGTTCGGCCTGCTCGGACCGAACGGCTCCGGCAAATCCACCCTCATCAAGATTCTGCTGGGTCTGCTCTTTCCGACCAGCGGACGGGCCGCCGTGTTCGGCCGCGACCCGCGCAACATCGCCATCAAGGACCGCATCGGCTACATGCCGGAGGACTCCTACCTCTACCGGTACCTCAATGCCGAGGAGACCCTGGAGTTCTACGGCCGCCTCTTCAACCTGCCGCGGCACGAACGTCGCAACCGCGTCAACCTGCTCCTGGACATGGTGGGGCTCGCGCAGCAGCGCAAGCGGCCCCTCGTGGAGTACTCCAAGGGCATGGCGCGGCGCATCGGGCTGGCGCAGGCGCTCATCAACGACCCGGACTTCCTCTTCCTCGACGAGCCGACCACGGGGCTGGACCCCACCGGCACGCGCGAGATCAAGGACCTCATCCTCGAATTGAAGAGCCGCGGCAAGACCGTGTTCCTCTGCAGCCACCTGCTCGCCGACGTCGAGGACGTATGCGACCGCGTGGCGATCCTTTACGGCGGACGCGTCCGCCGGGTCGGGAACATCAACACGCTGCTGGAAGTGCAGTCCAAGACACAGATTACGACGCGCAACCTCAAGCAGCAGACGATCTCCGCCGTCGTGAACCTGATCCAGGAGATGGAAGGGCCGGAAGCGGGCGTTGAAGTTCAGGCCCCGCGCGAACGGCTCGAGAGCTTCTTCCTGAAAGTGGTGGAGGAAGCGCGCGCCGCTCACCTGACCACCTCCGGCGTCACCGCCGGCACAGGCGCCGCCGCGTTCTTTGGCGGCATCGAGCGCGAAGACAAGGCCGACGACCTGATGCAGTCGCTCCTCAAGGCAGTTCCCGTGACCGTCCCGGTCGAGCAGACCGAGGGGCCGGAGGAATCGTTTGTGCTGCCGGCCGGAAAGCCGACGGAGCCTGCGGTGGACCAGAAGCTCTTGAGCGACCTGGTGCGCCCCTCCGCTCAACTCGCCGCGCCTGTCCCGGAATCCGAGGCGAAGAAGGAGCCGCAGAAGGACCAGCCGGTGGTTCTGCCTGCGGGAGGCGCGGGGCCGGCCAAGCCGGCCACCGACGAAGTGCTGCGCGGCCTTCTGTCCCCGAAGAGCGAAGCCGACCGGAAGGATGCGCGGACGGACGGCCGGAGCGATAAGTGATGATCGACTTGCTCAAGCAGATTTGGACCATTGCGCGCCACTCCATTCTTCAGGCGTTGCGGATGAAGGTGGTGCTGGTGCTGCTGGCCTTCCTGCTCGTGCTGATTCCCGCCTTGCCCTTCCTGCTTCAGGCCGATAGAACCCACGCCGGGCAGGTGCGCATGGTCATGACGTACTCCATCTATGCCATCTCCCTCCTCCTGAGCGTGCTCACCATCTTCCTCTCCGCGATCACTCTGAACACCGAAATCAAGCAGCAGCAGATCTTCCTGCTGGACACCAAGCCGCTGGCCCGCCTCACCCTCCTGCTGGGCAAGTGGGCGGGGGTCATGCTGATCAACGTGCTGCTGCTGGCCGTCATGCTCGGGCTGACTTACGGCTGCGTCAGGTATCTGAGCCAGAGGCTTCCTGGGGAGCCGCCGGAATCTTATGAACTTTTCAAGGCGGAAGTCCTCAACGCGCGCAGCTATGCCACACCGCCGATGCCCGACCTGAGCAAAGAAGTGGACGATGAGTATAAGTACCTGAAAGAGAAGAACTTGCTGCCGGAAGGCAAGAGCGAAGCCTGGAACCGCATGCAGATTGCCGAGCGGTTGAAGAAGGGGGCTTGGGTCGTTGCCCCCAACACGCAGGTGACTTGGGTGGTATCAGGCCTCCCCAAGTACAATGTCGTCGCGGGGGCGACCACCACCACAACCACCACCACGACGACCAGCACCTCGACCACCACCACCTTGACGATGATCACCACCAAAACGACTGCCGCGCCCAGGCGGGTCGCCGCGCCGGTGGCGAAAGAGGAGCCGCCCCCCTCCGCGAAGAACAACATGGAGTGGCTGGTGATCCGCTTCCGCCATTTCGGTAGCAGCGGCTCGACCGATCATGAAATTCCGGGCCGGTTCGTGGTCAATGAGGCCGGAACGGAAAACGTGTGGATCGAGGAAGGCTTCCTGGTCAATCGGCCCCACACCTTTGCCGTTCCCGCGCGCCTCGCCGGGCCGGATGGCACGATCAAGATCACCTATACGAACATGGACACGTCGGATGTCTCGGCGATGTTCCCGTTCGGCGACGGCGTGACGGTCATGTACGGTGCCACCAGCCTGGGATGGAACTTCGTGCGCGCCGGCAGCTTGTTGCTGATGAAACTGACGTTCTACGCCATCATCGGCCTGGCCTTCTCCACCTTCCTGTCCTTCCCGGTGGCGGTCACCGCCAGCCTCGTGGTCTTCATGGTGTCGCAGATGGCCGGCTTCATTCAGACCGACCTGATCTCCAACCTGTTCGTGTTCGGCAGCAGCATGGTGCCGCCCTGGCAGCCGCTGCATCCCGGCGACACGGCGCTGCGCTGGATACTCATGTCCTTCTTCAGCCTGTTCCCGAACCTGGGCGCATACGATGCCACGCCGTTCCTGACGGACGGCCGCATCATCGACTTCGGCGTCATACTTCGAATGTTCCTGGAAGTGATCCTCGTGCGCGGCGGGATTGCCGCGGTAGCCGGCTGGGTGATCTTCCGGCGCAGGGAGTTGGCCGCATTGACGGCCAATACATGAGAGCGGACGATGGCAACCTTTAAGAAAATTGTCCTGATCGTGCTGATCGTCGCCATGATGGCGGGGGCGTCGGCCACGCTGACCTTCGTGGACGCGTATCGCTCCATCCTGGGGCAGTTCAGCGTCAGCGCCAGGAATCAGCCCCCCGAGATCGTCCTGCTCACCCACGTGCTGGGAGGCTTCCGCGGGCTTCTGATCGACGCCGTCTGGCTGCGCGCCAGCCGCCTGCAGCAGGAAGAGAAGTTCTGGGAGCTCTACCAGCTCTACGACTGGATGGGCAAACTCGAACCCAGCATCGAAGAAATCTGGGACTTCAACGGCTGGAACATGGCGTACAACCTCGTCGCCGAACTGCCCGACAGCGAGGCCCGCTGGCAGTGGATTCAGCGCGCGCTGGACTGGCTCCGGAACGACGGACTCTACTACAACCCGAAATCCGGCCTCATCATGGACCGCATCGCTTGGATTTACTACCACAAAATCGGGCGCGACCTCGACCTGCACAACGCGTACTACAAGCATCGCTGGGCGCTGATCATGCACGACATAGTCGGCAGCCGCGAGCAGCAGGACATCCCCGGCATCCAGGAGGCGTCGCGCTGGACGCTGAAGGAACTGCTGGCCGACCCGGACGTGAAAGCCGCCCTGTCGCCCGCGTTCACCCTGGTGCCGCCCGACGAGACCCTCAAGCAGCTCGACAAGGTGAACGGCCTCCACGAAATCCCGGAGTCGATCGGCAACGCCATCATCAAGGCCAAGAGCACCAAGGCGCTGCGGAAGATCGCCAACTACGTCGCAGCGCGCGTCCTGCGCGACCGATACAAGATGGACCGCTTCGACATCATGGTCAAGATGGAGCAGGACTACGGCAAATTCGACTGGCGGCTGCCGGAGCCCCACGCGATCTACTGGGTCGAGCGCGCGCGTGAGAACATGCTGGCCAATCCGACGCGCAAAGAGATCGACTACGACCGTATTCTTCTGGCCAGCCTCCAGGAGACCATGCGCCGTGGCGTCATCGCCTACATGGGCGGAGACCCGCAGAAGGCCATGGTCACCGCGTTCGACCTGAGCAAAGTGGTCCCCATTAACAAACTGTACGAAATGATGCTCACGAAGTACTCCATCGCGGCGGAGGCGTACGGCGCATCCTCCGTGCAGGATGGGCACATCACCTTCCTGCAGGAAGCCACGTTCGACATGTACTTCGCGGGGTATCACGACGAATCAGCGAAGTACTACCAGGAACTCAACACGCTCTACGACAAGCCCAATCCGCGCGTCCCGCTGGAAGAATATGTCCTGGGGTTCGTCCTGAACCTGGTGGACGAGAACGGGACGCACGCGAAAGTGCGCGCCTGGGTGGACGGTTGCATCGCGCAGGAGTGCTTCTTCCTCTGCGTGAACAAGCGCGACGAGGCGGCCACCTACGAAGACCTGGCGCAGCGTGGATGGGAAGCGTACCGCCAGTACGGAATCGCCAACGCGACCGGCCGCACGCGCAATGACGGGCTGGACCCCTTCCCGTACATCCAGCGCGAAGTGGTGCTGGCGATCCTGCGCGGGGAGACGGGGTTCCCCCCGGAATTGATCCCCACGCTGCGCGCCATCGTGAACGTGCCCAAGGGCAAAGAGAACGAACTGACTCTGCCCGGCGCCGGCCTCGCCCCCAAGATCGCCCCCTCATCGCCGCCGCCGAAGTAGGCGCGCTGCCGCTGGCAAGTCGTCGTTTGCGGCTCCCCAGTCGCCATTCGGCCGCTCTGCTTCCTGTGTTCTGCTTGACGAATCGTGCCAGCGTGCATAGAATGCAGGTTGCTGCATGGTGCAACAGCACAGTGCAGTCGCATTCCGCGCTCCGTGTACACATGCGACACAAGCGCTAATGGGGGAGTCACCTGCTATGCCTAACCTGCATACCATCAACTTCCGTCACCTTGCCAACTACACCTGGCTTCTCGCGCTTATCGGCTGCCTTTCGGCAATACCGTTCTCGGGCGACCTCCGCGCGGCGCAGGTGTTCAACGATCCAACAGAAGGCCAAGGCTCGGCGGAGATGACGGTCTGGACGACGGGGGCGAACGTCAATGGCGAACTGGGCGTGGGTGATACCACCCAACGCAGAGCGTTTACCCAAATCGTCGGCGGTCCCGCCGACAGGAACATCTCCGCCGTCGTCGGGGGACGGAATTGCTCCATGGCCCTTGCCGATGACGGCACACTATGGGCGACGGGGGCCAGCAGTCATGGCCAACTCGGTTTCGGCGATACTTGCTACCGCACTATCTTCAGCCAAGTCGAGGGCGGACTCGCCGGCCTCAGCGTCACGGCTGTCGCGGGTGGCTACCGGCACTCTCTGGCCCTGACCAGCGACGGCAGACTCTGGGCGACGGGCTATAACTTCTCCGGCGAACTCGGCCTCAACGGCACGAACGAGCGACGTTGGTTCACCCAGGTTCGCGGCGATCTTGCCGACAAGAGGATTGTCGCAATTGCGGGGAAGGACTATCACTCCCTGGCCTTGGCCAGCGATGGCACGCTGTGGGCGGCGGGAGACAATGCGTGGGGCGAACTCGGCCTAGGCGATACCACCGAGCGGCATAGTTTCACCCCCGTGGATGGATACCTGACCGGCAAGACTGTCACCGCTATTGCCGCGGGACAATGGCACTCTCTGGCGCTGACCGACGACGGCGGAGATGTTCCTGTCGGCGGGACCGCCGACGATTTGGGTAAACGCTCTGCGT
>Ga0153880_1444597_pt1 | contig 13204 bp, 9 predicted proteins | sample AM7aRNAsmRNA_FD_105227 | JGI IMG/M metagenome (GOLD analysis project Ga0153880, IMG submission 105227) | Metatranscriptome of freshwater microbial communities from Lake Alinen Mustajärvi, Finland - AM7a metatranscriptome (Metagenome... | ecosystem: Environmental > Aquatic > Freshwater > Lake ... | reverse complement strand
GTTTGATTTTAACAAATATTTTTAATCCATTTTAAAGGAAATCATCACAATGAGAAGTTCATTATTATTGGTACTGTTTTGTTTCCTGTTGGCCCATTATACTTTCGCCCAAACAGGCCCGGAGATAATTAAACCTGTCTATTTTGACGTGACACCCCCCTTAAGGGACCTGGTAAAAACCGTTCCCGAGAAAGCCGATAATTCCTGGAAAGTGATCCTGAATCATTTTAATGCGAATAAAAAACACAACGAGCAGTTTCCTGCTGACTGGAAAGACCCCTTGGTGAGGAATGACATTAAATTAAGAGCCACCTCACAGGATACGATCATAGCAAATTTTGACGGTAACAGTAACTCCCAGGGGTATGATCCCCCGGATGTTACCGGACAAATCGGGCCCAATAATTATTTCGCCCTTGTAAACTGTCATTTTTCAATTTATGATAAGTCAGGAACGAAGCTTTTAGGTCCTGTCAGCAACTCGGTTATCTGGAATGGGATGCCGAACAACATGAACGGAGGGGATGGTGTTGTAATGTATGATGCGGATGCGGACCGATGGTTTTTTTCCCAGTTATCATATCCCACGGGGTATAATTATGTGATGATTGCCGTTTCACAGACGAATGATCCGACAGGGAGCTGGTATCGCTGGGAATATTCTTTTAACGGCTTACCCGATTATCCCAAATTCGGGATCTGGCCTGATGGGTATTATATGTCGGTCAACCGTTTCCCAAACGGTTATGCAGGCACAGGGCAGGCTGTTTTTGACCGCGCTGCCATGATTGCAGGTACTCCATCAGCCCAAATGGTGTATTTTACATTACCGGCATCAAATAATGCATATTCGCTTCTTCCGTCGAGTTGTGACGGAGAACTACCACCGGTGGGAACCCCGAATTATTTTGTTTATATGAACCAATCCCCTCCTTATCTGGGCGTGTACGAATTTCATGCCGACTGGACGAATCCGTCAAATTCCACATTCGGGAATTATCTTCAGCTGCCTGTAGCTTCATTCAATTCAAGCCTGGGAGGAATCCCTCAAAAAGGAACAACCACGCCGGCCGAAGTCATGTCGGACCGCCTGATGTACAGGTTGCAGTTTCGCCAGTTCAGTGACCATTGGTCGATGGTATGCACCCATACTGTGAACGCAGGTTCCAATATTGCAGGTCTCCGCTGGTATGAATTACAGAAAACCACAGGGAACCCCTGGAGTGTTTACCAGCAGTCAACCTATGCACCGGGTGACGGCAAATGCCGCTGGATGGCTAGTGCTGCAATGGATACTGCCAATAACATAGCCCTTGGTTTCTCCATTTCGAGCAGCAGCATGTATCCTTCTATTAAATATACCGGAAGGATGAAGACTGATGCGTTGAATACGATGTCGATTCCCGAAAGGGGAATCGTATACGGCACCGGATCAAATACATCATTGGACGGGGGGAGTACCTGCCGCTGGGGAGATTACAGCTCCATGACAGTCGATCCGGTTGACGGAACCACGTTCTGGTATACCCAGCAATACCTGACCGGGATGGGCGCAAGCTGGCTTACAAGAGTTGCCTCGTTTAATTTTTTTAATTTGCTGAGTGTCGCTGCCACCGCCAATCCTTTCTCGATCTGCCAGGGCGACAGCACACATCTTGACTGCCTGGTTGCCGGCGGATCAGGTACTTATACTTATTCATGGACATCAAACCCGGCCGGGTTTGCTTCAACTCTGAAAAATCCGGCAGCAGCGCCCCAGGTATCGTCCAGGTTTATCGTTTCTGTTAGTGACGGGACAAAGACTGTGAAGGATTCTGTTTTTATAACCGTTCATAATAAAGCCACGGCTTTTGCCGGGAATGATACGATTTATTGTTCTTATACTACTGAATTTACAGTTCATGGCATCGCCTTGAATTATGATGAGTCAATGTGGTCGACCCTTGGTGACGGATATTTTACCAATCCGGTCGATAACCTGGTTACCCAGTACGTTCCCTGGACCCAGGATAAATTAAATGGTGTTGATTTAATATTGTCAGCTCATTCTCCTTCACCTTGCTCGGGCGTTACCAATGATACTGTGCATATTTCATTTGATGAATGTACCGGTGTAACTGAGATATCAAAAGATTGTACAGTGAGTATTCAACCCAATCCTTCCAGGGGCTCGATGGACTTACTGATGAACAATCTTGGGAATCAAGACGTGAAAATTGATATTACAGATCTGTCGGGACGTGAGCTATACAGGAAAACATACGACAATCCCGGTAATAATTTGAAAGATCATCTGAATCTTTCAATCCCCGGGGGAATATATTTATTACATATCAAGACCGACACGTTTGCCAGGACTGAAAAAATAATTATTCAATAAAAAGTTCATTTACTCGAACAAATATTTTTTAATCAAATGATGAGACTGATTTTTCTTTCCCTTCTTGCTTGTATTATGCCATTCATTTTGCCAGCACAGAACGCCCCTGATCTTAAACCCCGGATTTCGAAAAACATTTATTTCGATATCTCTCCCCCTTTGAGGGACATGCTCAAAACCCCGCCGCCCAAAGCCGATATGTCGTGGAAAGACGGGATTGTTTTAAACCACCCCAAGCCTGCAGAAAAATCAAAAAACGGATCACAGCCCGGTATCGATCGTACCGTTCAGAATTATCAGGGAACCAGCGCTGCCGACACACTCCTGCTTTCATTTGACGGCTCCAACAATATCAATAGCGTCGCTCCACCCGACTGTGATGGCGATGTTGGCCCGAATCACTACTTTGATGTTGTAAACTGTCATTATTCAATTTATGACAAGGCGGGCAACCTACTGCTTGGCCCCATCTCCAACAGTGCGATGTTCACAGGGCTCCCTAATAATGTCAACAGTGGTGATGCCGTTGTCCTTTACGATGAAGTTTCAGACCGATGGGTCTTTTCACAATTCTCATTGCCAAATTATCCTTATGGCCCCTTTTTTGAAATGGTAGCCGTTTCGCAGACAGGAGATCCCCTGGGCCAGTATTACCGTTATCAGTTCCAGTATACGTATATGCCCGATTATCCCAAACTCGGTATCTGGCCCGACGGCATCTACATGAGCAGTAATAACTTCGCACCCTCCGGGGGTGTGGGCACAGGCGCTACATGTTTCGACAAGGCAGCCATGTATGCCGGAAGCCCGACCGCACAAATGGTATACTTTTCTCTTCCCTCTTCCAATGAGGCATGGGCAGTTTTGCCTTCCGACTGTGACGGGACTTATCCGCCTGCCGGAACCCCTAACTTTTTTTCCTGGCTGCAGAACGGGCATATCAGGATCTACGGTTTCCATGTTGACTGGACTACCCCGGCAAATTCAACCTATGCGGAACTGGTTACAATCCCGGTAGCTTCTTACAATGGTAATGTTCCCGAGATTCCCCAGAAAGGCACGACCTACACCCTGGACCCGATCTCAGGTCAGCTGATGTTCCGTCTGCCGTTCAGGAAGTTCAGCAACCACTGGTCTATGGTTTGCAGTGCCACTGTCAATGTCGATGGCCATGCGGGAATCCGCTGGTGGGAACTCCGCAATACGGGGACCAATGCTGCAAACTGGACGATATACCAGGAAAGCACATATTCTCCCGACAACAACGGCCGCTGGATGGGGAGCATAGCGATTGACTCGCTCAACAATATTGCACTGGGTTTTTCATTGTCGGGGGATAATAAATATCCTTCGGTCTATTACACAGGCCGGCAGGGAGCTGATCCCCTTAACAGCATGACCATTGCCGAGTCCCCGATAATCGACGGAGGGGGTTCACAAACAACCCTTATAGGGGGCAGGCCGAGGTGGGGCGATTACAGTGCCATGAACGCCGATCCTGTAGTCGCGGGAAAATTCTGGTATACCCAGGAATATTACAAAACATCGACCTCAAGCTGGGCATGGTATGCAAGGGTCGGAGCTTTTGCCATCGGTAACAGTCTCATGGCAACAGCATTTGCCTTGCCATCCATCATCTATCCATTCGACACCGTGCATCTTGGTGTCACGGTAAGCGGAGGCAGCGGCAACTATACTTATTTATGGACATCCAATCCCGCCGGATTCACATCAACCCAGAAAAACCCCTGGGTCCGTCCTCTTGCAGGAACCATATACACGGTCCAGGTTAACGACGGGATCCATACCTTTAACAGCAACGTTCCTGTAATTGTTCAGGATCCTGCCACCGCTGTTCCTTCCATCATCTGCACCGGCGACAGCATCCATTTGAATGTACTCGGATCAGGAGGTGGCAGCTACACGTATTCCTGGACCTCTGTTCCGCCGGGGTTCACATCAACCCTGAAAAATCCCTGGGCCCGTCCTGTGGCAGGAACCACATACAATGTAGTGATCAGCCAGGGAAATAATTCCGTAAACGGTTCGGTAAACGTTCCTGTTCAGCCTGGCGCTACCGTCAATGCCGGGAACGACACCACATACTGCAAATATGTGTCGGCGTTCACTCTCCATGGCAATGCCTCCGGTTTTGACGAGAGTTTATGGTCCACTATGGGAGATGGCCATGTGGACAACCCTCTGTCGCTGGTTACTCAATATCACCCGGGTGTGCTCGACAAACAGAACGGGGTTACACTTATCCTGCAGATCCATCCTGTTGCACCATGCCAGGGACTGAGAGGCGACACGGTAAAGATACTTTTCGATCCCTGCACAGGTGTTAGCAGCAAGGCTGCAGGAAATCCAGAAATCCTTGTACAGCCGAATCCTTCAAACGGAGTTTTTAAGCTTACAATTCAGAATTGTGGGAATATGACTGCGGATGTCATTGTCACAGACCTCCTGGGAAATGTTGTTTTTCACAAGGAGTACGAAACAAGGGGCACAACTGTCGAACGACAGCTCGACCTTTCATACCTGTCCAAAGGGCTTTACACGATGACTGTAAGAACTGACAATGGACGGCAGGTGAAAAATATCATCATATCCGGGGATAGATAAAAGGCAAAAATTTCTCAACCGGAATGCATCTTCACGAATTTACCATTTCCTGGTAAACGGCATCGGTTTGCGCATTCTAACAAGCAGCAGCAGGGGAATTATAACGTAAGGAAGGTTAAAAGCCAGGAATTTCGCCGGGTTCTGGCAACGCCATTGCGGTTCCCCGAAAAATTCAACCCCGAAAACAACAACCCCTGTGAGTATGGATATTGCCGTAGCGTACATCACCGAAGGCAGGCGGATCCAGTTCTTTCCCCTGACCAGGGCATATACCAGGAGTATGTAGAAAGGACCATAAACAAATCCCGACAGCCCTGCCACGAACTGCATCCACACAGGGGGAGTGAGGATGAGGGGATCGCATTGATAGGCATACCAGTAATTGCCCCTGACCCAGAAATTCGGGTGGTTGGGGCTGAGAGGTATTGCCAGGCCTGAGATCGCATCGGATACAATAGAGGTAAATACAAACAAAGAAAAGATAATGATAAAGAAATAATCTGCCTTACGCTGAGACAGCGGAAGGCTGGGCTGGATCTGTTCCATGATCTGGTGTTTAGGGTGGCAAAAATAGATATTTTCCAGGGACAACTTCCTTCAGCTTTGAAAATTGAACAATAAGATTGTTCAACCCGGATCCCGGAACCGGATAAGAATGAACAGATCTCCCGATTGTTCAAACATAGTAACTGACGGAATAATTATCTTCTGAAAATCACAAGGTATGAGATTTTCCTACCCGACTTAAGATAAAATGTAATGAGATAGTTCCCCTGGGAATTGGCCGACAAATCAATAGAGAATTCATCTTTCAATCCTGAAGCGGGCGATTCAAAAACAGCTTTTCCCTCCATATTGGTTGCTACCACTTTCTGAAGATCGTCTTCGGTGCCTTTATCCATGCTGATCTTCAGAATCCCGCTGGTCGGATTCGGGAAAAGCCGGATCCTGTCATTCATCTTAGTGTCAGCAATTCCGGTCGATTGGGCGAACATACAAACGAGGTCTTCATCTTCATTTACTGTGAAGTCAAAGTCAAGGCTGTCGGAGATCTTTACATCCTGATCATACCAGCCTGCAAAGACCCAGCCGGTATCAGGTATTGCCATCATCCTGGCTTTCTGCCCGGGGTTATATAAACCTTGGCCCTTTAGCTTCCCGCCAATTATGGGAATTTCAATGGCATTCAGCTGGTATTTACCTGGAGGTGTATACAGGTTCGACTCCCATAATCCCCTGCCGAAGGTTGCTGCACGAATTTTCCCGGCTTTGTATTGGATCTTCAGGTCGGTTACCACCACGTTCGGCAGCCCTTTGTTGAAATATTTCCAGTTATTCATAGAGGCGTTTCGGTAATAAACCCCTACATCTGTACCAATATAAATTGCATCATTGGCTTGCTCATGAAACTCAATGCAGTTCACCGGCAGATTCGGCAATGTCTTCGAAAGATTATCCCATTTTTTCCCGTCGTTATAGATCCTGAACACTTTAACACTGTCGGTATATCCCGAAAACGTGATAAAAACAGTATCAGGCTTGTCCTCGTTTATTGAGATCCCGGTGATCATCATATTGGTATCGGGCAGGGTAATGAGTTTGGAACTTGACCATTCATCTTTGGTTTTAAACAATTTATACCCTGTTGCGGCATACATCAGTTTAGGGTTGTTCCTGGAGATTGCAAGTTGCCTGAACGATGAATCGTAAGATGGCACCGGCGAAGGCAATGTAAGCAAGCTGGTCCATTTAATACCCCGTTTCGTTCCTTTAAACAACTTCATTTTGCATCCAGCATAAAGCAGCGTTGTATCCTTCGGATTAAGCACGAAAGGCGTTACCCAGGCCCCGCCTGGTTTGCCTGGAATGCTGTCGGAGATCTTTATGACATTCTGCCAATTCCATGCCGGATCGTTCGTACGGTAAATCACCCCGTCACAATACGAAGCGTATTTCACATTCGGATTAACATAATCGATCTGGCATGTCATCCCGTCACCTCCCACGGCAGAAGGTGAAATCCATGCTCCATTATTATATACCTGAGTTCCATTGTCCTGGAACCCGCCGATAACGATCTTACTGTCGGAATAAGAATTCCCGATCTTATAGATCTGTCCTATCAGTAAACCATTCGAGATATCGGTCCACTTTCCCCCTTTATTTTTGGTGTAATAAACACCACCGTCATTGCAGTCAAACAAAGTCCCAGGTTCAAGCGGATGGAATGCGAACCAATGTTTGTCGGCATGCGTAATCTGGTAGGCTGTCTCGTTATCGCTCCAGTAGGTCTTTAACTCAAACGAATTAGCTGTCAGGCTCTTCCAGGTATTCACACCTCCTATCCAGCGTTCGCTTGAATCAGCCGGATTGATAAGGTAAAACAGGTCGTATTCCCCTTGTCCGTCATCTTTTTTGATCTTCCCCGGGGCGTAAGCATTGAGATAATTGTTTGCAAAGTTCGAATCCAGGGTTATCGCCGCCTTAAACGTTTCCCCTGCGTCGGTAGACCTCAAAAGGCTGTGAAACCCCTGGTTCACGTTTGTGCACAAAGCCTCCACCAGCGAATTCCGCTGAGGGCTCACCGCCAGTTTGATCCTACCCACCCCGGTGAGCAGCGTCTTTCGAACCCAATTCCTGCCCCCGTCAACCGACTTGTAGATCTGGGCCGAGGGTGTAAAACCTCCCGAATTATCCCTGATTCCTTTTGTTGCAGCATAAAGGATCGTCGTATCCCCGGGTTTGTAAATTATATCCATGAAATACCCCCCCTGCACCGAGTCAAAAGTTGCCCCCGAGTTAGCGGACCTGTATATTCCTTTGGATGTTGCAGCCAGTAAAACCGAAGATTTTGACGGATTCATGATCAGGCGGCGGATTAAAAGGTTTTGAGTGACTTTCCAGTTAAGGCCTGTCGTCGCCCAGTTAAGTCCTCCATCCACGGATTTCAGGATCCCGATGCTTTTATTGTCTCCCGAACTTGTCCCATTATAAGCACTCAAGCTCCCCCCATCCCCGTCACCCGTTGCAATGTACATGGTTTGCGAATCGTTCGGATCGATGACGATATCGCTCACCCCAAGCACCGGGTCGCTGAGCTTGTTATCGAAATTCATCCAGTTCTGGCCGTAATTAATTGTCTTCCACAAACCTCCCGAAGGCGTACCAACCCAGAAAGTGTTTTTATCCTTCGGGTCAAAGGCAATGCAGTTTACCCTTCCCATTCCTGCATAACCGCTGGTCGATGCAGCCGGGCCCATCGAAATCCAGGTCGCTGTAGTATCCGATGGATTATGCGTTACATCGGCAGCCGCATATTTTTCCCATTCCGAAACCACCACATTATTTGGAGGAAACACCCCGCTTCGCCCGACCCTTTGCTCCCAGTACCATTCCCACCTGCGGAATACCTTGTATCCTGTGCCTTTTGAAATTGGCCTGCCTTTATAATAATCATAAAAATGCTTCTGGATCTCATAAAAATTTGTTGTACCCGCTTGCGTTTTTACCGCAGCCTGGACCTGTGCAACAACACGGTTGCCAGCAATGACCATTGACAGGAACAGAACAATCCCGAAGACTATCCCTGGGAATTTATCACTTGTTTCTGAGAATTTTGATACTTGTTTCTTCATAATGCAGTTTTCACCCTTTAAACTAATTCGATTATAATTTTTTGATGATCAGTTTATCGATTCGGTTGCCGTCAAGGTCCACCACTTCGACTTCATACCCCATGTAAACGAATTTTTCACCGGGAGCAGGAATGTGTTTTAAAGTGTTTGTGACCAGGCCGGCAAGGGTGTTGAATTTCACCTTTTTGTCAAGGCCTTCCAGCCCGAATTTATAGGCAAACTCAGTGAAGGGTATCTGTCCGTCGACCAGCCAGCTCCCGTCTTCCCGTTGGTGCATCTGTGGCTTGTCGGAACCTCCTTTGTGGATATCCCCAACAATAGCTTCAAGTATGTCGTTAAGGACAACCATACCCACAATGGACCCGTATTCATCAACAACCAAGCCGTAATGAACATTCTTCTCCTTGAACAGTTCGAGGGTCTCATAGGTTGTAAGCGATTCCAGGATCAGCTGGGCAGGTTTTATATATTCATCAAGCACAAGTTTCTCATTGAGGTTAAACCCCAGTAAAAGTTTCTTGAGAGAAACAACTCCTAACAAATTATTCAGGTTATTCCGGCAAACAGGATATACGGAATGTAGCCCCGGCTGGATCTTTTTCCACAAGTCGGCGCTGCTTTCATTGATATCCAGCCATGTCACTTCTGAATAATGGGTCATTAATGAAGCGATCTTTTGGTCCCCAAGGTGGAAAACCCTGTCGACGATATGCTGCTCCATCTTCTGGACTTCGCCCCCCATCGCCCCTTCAAGTACCATGGCACGTATCTCTTCTTCAGTTACTTTATTGTCTGCGGATGGCTTTATCCGAAGAAACCTGAGGATGATGTCGCTAAGCCTGGTCAGCAGCCAGGTGACCGGGATGAGGATTTTCGAGAGGATTATAGCCGGAGGGACCATCACTTTGGAAACGCTTTCGGGGTTCATCAGTCCGATTCGTTTTGGGACAAGCTCGCCGATAAGCATTGCGACCAGGGTCACGATAATCACGACGATGGCCAACGCAAGGGTACTCGCGGTAGGCGCTGCCATTCCTGCGGAGACCAGGAGTGCAGCCATTCCTTCCGATATTTTCGCACCGCTGAAAACCCCAGTGAGGATACCGATGAGAGTCACCGCGATCTGAACCGTAGACAGCACGCCTGCAGGCCTGCTTAACTGATCGAGTGCAGCCTTTGCGCCTTTATTCCCCGCCCTGGCATCCATCTCGAGTTTGCTCCTTCTTGAAGAAACCAATGCAATTTCGGTCATTACGAAAAGCCCGTTGACCAGGAAGAGTGCAAACAGTATGATAATTTCTGTGATCATATTTTACTTTTTAAGGTTGATTATTTGTTTCATTTAATGGAATCCCGGTTTATTGGCAAGGTGGATGGTTTGTCCAGCAATTCTTTTACCGCCAGGGATATTTTTTCAAAGTCATCGACTTTCGAAAAAAAATAATCGGCACCGTACCTGAATGCCAGGTTACGGTAATTATCGGACGAATAAAATGTAAGGATGATGAATTTGAGAGACGAATCCTCTTTCCTTATCTGATGAAGAACTTCCAGGCCGCTTAATCCGGGCATCTTAATATCAACAATTGCCAGGTCGGGCTTCAGAACCCTAAGGGCTGCAAGGGTTTCGTTGCCGTTTTTAAACGTTCCTACGATCTCCACTCTACGATCTGGACTGAGTGTTTGTTGTAAGCGCTCAAGAATCAAATCTGAATCATCTGCCAGCAGAACCCTCATTACCGCAATGTTTTATCAACATTGTAAATGTATGAACCCGAAGTAAAAAGAAATGTAGGTTAAAGAATAATTTCATGTAAGGAAAATCCTAGTTTTATGTAAGATATATCGCACAAGGAAAAATGTTGCACAGCCGCCTGCCTAAATTAATTTGTTTTCAATACAGTACCTGGTAAGCTCTGAATTTTTAGTAAATTCCATTTTCTGCATGATGCGGCTCCTGTAGGTGCTTACAGTCTTGCTTGAGATAAACAGCTCATTCCCGATTTCCAGGAGTGGAATTCCATTCGCAAGCCTGATCATAATCTCAAATTCCCGGCCCGAAAGGATTTCATGCCGTGGCCGGTTGCTGTCTTTTTGAAAATAGTGGGCAAGATCTTCGGCCAGTGATTGCGATATATATTTTCTGCCTTCCGACACGTTCTTTACCGCGAACAACAATTCTTCAGAAGCGGTATCTTTTGTGAGATAACCCGAAGCTCCCAGAGTGAGGGCCCTGATTGCGTATTGTTCCTGGGGGTGCATGCTAAGCATCAATACGTTCGTCGACGGCCATTTTTCTTTAATCAATTGAAGAACCTCTAACCCGTTGCGATCGGGAAGAGAAACATCAAGTAATACAATATCGAAAACCTCTGTTTTTAACAGATAAAGCGCTTCATTACCATTTCCGGCTTCAGTGATCAAAGAGATTGTGTTCAGCTGCAGTAATATTTGCCTCAGGCCCTCCCTTACAATCTTATGATCATCACAAATCAGGATTTTCATAAGTTTATTGATTTATCAATGGGATAATAAGCTTTACTATGGTTCCACCACCATTTAAACTATAGACATCAAAGGCGGCTTGTAATGAAGCGGCGCGTTCTTTCATGCTCATGATACCAAAAGAATTGTTAGCGTTTTTCCGGCTGTCCGTTATTCCAATACCGTTGTCGGAAATTGTAAAATTAATACAATCAACGGTTTTATGTAATCTAATGTTAACCCGGCTGGCTTTGGAGTGCCTGGCAATATTTGTAAGTGATTCCTGCATGATCCTGAAAAGAGTAAGAGAATCTTCGGATGAGAAGGATAAGTCGGAATCCATTTCGATAAGAACCTCGATTCCGTATCGTTCGGCATACTCTTTTGTATACCATTCCAGGGCAGTCTCAAGCCCCAGATCATAAATTATATCCGGTCTTAAATTGGATGTAATCCGCTGGACTGTTTTTATTGTTTCGCTCACAAGAGCATTGACTTTATTAATTTGAGATACAACTGCCTGGTCTGAAATATTTTTCCTGATAATTCCCAGGTCTATTTTGACAGCAGTAAGCGCCTGGCCAAGATCATCATGAAGTTCCCGTGAAATCGAAGCCCGTTCATTCTCTCTTGCCTTCTCGGTATATTTGGTTAATTGCTGCAGTTGCTCAATTGCATTTTTTTCTTTTTCAACACTCTTGTTAAGGGCTTCTATCATCCTGCTCATTTTATCAGCAGATCTTTTAAGCTGGACAGCATTCTTGCTGATGGTATTGTTCTGATTAAACAGGTCAAGGAACACCTCGATTTTATTTTTCAGTATATGGCCATTAACAGGTTTGATTAGATAATCCACTGCACCTGAACCATATCCTTTGCCTATTTCCAGCTCATCAAATTGGTTGGCGGTAAGAAAAATTACCGGAACTTTTTCACCCGGTCTTTCCAGGTTCAACTTCTTGGATAATTCATATCCATTCATTCCCGGCATCATCACATCAATGATCGCCAATGCAAGTTTAATCTGTTTTGTTTTCCCGAGTGCTTCTGTACCTGAAAAGGCCCGGATGATGTTAACATGGAGTTTCCCGATAATTGCTTCAAGGAACTCTATGTTTTCGGAAGTATCATCAACGATGAGAATGTTTGGCAGATGGTTAACAGGCATAGTAACAATTTAATTTCTTCATACACCGTTTGGTCCTTTTGGATATTTTATTTCAAAATAATCTATCCTTATCCCCGACTAAATGTACAAAATAAATAAGAACCATTTCCTTATTCAATAGGCCGAATTTTTAATTAAATGTTTATCGCCTTGGTGAACATCTCTCCACAGGTAAGGGAAGCACAAAGAGGCCAGGACTACTGACCTGAGCCTTTCTTAAAACCAGATTCCTCAACAACCAGTTTAAGGTTTTTTGCCTGTGCTGCCAAAACAGTTTGAGCAGCATACTGTGTGCCATCGGGAAGAGTATTGTAAGTTACGTCAAAAAGCACCTTTTCGGAAGGATTATCGATGTATGTGTTTACCGATATAGCCATAAGCTTTTTACCTGCCAAATCCACCGAAATAGACAACAAATCCCCTTTCTGAAGATAATCAGGGAAGCTGAGTTTAAACTTCTTTCCCGGCTCAATGATCTGGATACCTACTTTCCCGGATTCATATATCTGCTGTACCTTATCAGCATCCGGAGGCAGGTAAGCATTGATTTTATCCATGGATTTGGCGATATATTCTGCCATATCCTCTTTTTTGTTTGCAATAATCTTTCCTTTTATTCCACCCGGCGCTTTCTGCTGATCCGTACCTCCTGTTGCAATTTTGGTGAGTTTCCCATCCACACTGTAATAGCATTGATTTTGTTTTGTCGATTTCAGCTCATCTTTTATCCAGGTTTTAGTTGTTTCCACCCATGAATACTGCCTCATGTTTGCTTTGCTCTGGACAAGGCTGGTTTTGATTACCGACATCGTTTCCTTCATATCGGCCTGTGCTGATACTTTAACAGCAGATGCAATCAATGCAAGACAAAGAAATAAATACAGTTTTTTCATACTTCTGTTTTTTAATAGT
>Ga0153880_1079998_pt1 | contig 13327 bp, 10 predicted proteins | sample AM7aRNAsmRNA_FD_105227 | JGI IMG/M metagenome (GOLD analysis project Ga0153880, IMG submission 105227) | Metatranscriptome of freshwater microbial communities from Lake Alinen Mustajärvi, Finland - AM7a metatranscriptome (Metagenome... | ecosystem: Environmental > Aquatic > Freshwater > Lake ... | reverse complement strand
GTACTGAATTTCAGAAATTATGCCTGTGCAGTAGGGCCGCCAAGACTAAAGGGAATGGTATCGAAATCATCGGTTACTGTTATTGCCCCATGCGTCGCCTCAAATTTACCAATATTGTCTTTCAATGCCCTGTATAACCGCTTGGCATGCTGTGGCGTCAGAATGATTCTCGATTTAACCTTGGCCTTAGGTATGCCCGGCATGATTTTCACAAAATCAATAATAAATTCCGAATGTGAATGTGTGATGATGGCAAGATTGGAATAATTTCCTTCGGCTATCTCATCAGTCAGTTCAATATTGAGCTGGTTCTGATTATTTTCTTCATTCATAACTCAATTATTATTCTTCAATTAATTCTTCTTCTTTTGCAGCCTGTAGAGCTTCGTATTCTTCCAGGGAACCGACAATCACATTTTCGTACTCCCTTAACCCTGTACCTGCCGGTATCAGGTGTCCTACAATTACATTTTCTTTCAGTCCGAGAAGGTAATCTGCCTTAGCATTTACCGAAGCTTCTGTAAGAACTTTTGTAGTTTCCTGGAATGATGCAGCAGATATCCAGCTCTTGGTCTGCAATGAAGCTCTCGTTATTCCCTGCAAAATCTGACGTGCCGTTGCAGGTTTGGCATCTCTGGCTTCAATGAGCTTTTTATCTTTGCGTTTTAATATGGAATTTTCATCTCTCAGTTTTCTGGCAGTGATAATCTGCCCTGCTTTCAGAGTTTCAGAATCGCCGGGGTTATCAACAATCTTTTTTCCGAATATCGAATCATTCTCTTCATGGAAATCAAGCTTATTGATCAATTCACCTTCAAGGAATTTAGTATCACCCGGATCTTCAATTTCCACCTTACGCATCATCTGGCGGACAATGATTTCAAAATGTTTGTCGTTAATTTTCACACCCTGCAAACGATAAACCTCCTGAATTTCGTTAACGATATATTCCTGAACCTTGGTAGGGCCTTTAATGTTCAGGATATCCGAAGGAGTAAGAGCACCTTCCGATAATGGAGTACCTGCTTTTACAAAATCGTTTTCCTGGATAAGAATTTGTTTTGAAGTAGAGATCAGGTAGCGCTTTTCTTCCCCTGTTTTGGATGTGACTAAGACTTCCCTGTTCCCTCTCTTGAGCTTTCTGTTAAAGGTAACAATACCATCAATTTCCGATACGATAGCAGGATCTGACGGGTTACGTGCTTCAAACAATTCAGTAACCCTGGGTAAACCTCCCGTGATATCACCGGCTTTACCAAAAGTCCTAGGAATTTTCACAATGGTATCACCGGCTTTAATGTTCTTATTATCTTCAATGATAATATGTGAGCCTACCGGAATATCATAAGATCTGATAATGGTACCATCCTTAGCCATGATGTGTATCGCCGGAGTTTTTGTCTTCTGACGGCTTTCAATGATCACCTTATCCTGTGAACCGGTCTGTTCGTCAGACACTATGCGGTATGTAATACCTTCCAGAATATTTTCGAAAGAAACTTTTCCGGAAACTTCAGAAAGGATAAATGCACTAAACGGATCCCAGTCAGCAACCAGTTTCCCTTTAGTCACATCATCACCATTTTTGTAGTATAATTTTGCTGAATATGGGATATTTGCCGAGGTAAGAATGATTCTTGTGTTTCTATCTACAATTCTCATTTCAGCAGAACGTCCAATGACAATATCGTATGAGGCACCATCTTTATCTGTATATTCAACTGACTTAAGTTCTTCGATTTCTAAAACGCCATCATACTTTGCGATAATATTTGATGTTGTAGCAATGTTACCTGCGGTACCCCCCATGTGGAACGTACGGAGAGTAAGCTGTGTACCGGGTTCCCCGATAGACTGTGCAGCAATAACGCCGCCGGCTTCTCCTCTCTGAACCATTTTACCTGTTGCCAGGTTTCTTCCGTAACACTTTGCACAAACACCTTTTTTAGATTCACATGTCAATACAGACCTGATTTCCACCGCTTCAAAAGGAGACTGTTCAATAACAGCAGCTACTTCTTCGGTAATCTCATCACCTGCAGCAACAATTAATTCGCCAGTGTTAGGGTGATAGATATCATGGAGAGAAACACGCCCTAAGATTCTGTCATAAAGTGTTTCAACAACTTCTTCGCTCTTTTTCAGTGCCGTTGTAGTAAGGCCTCTTAAAGTGCCGCAGTCTTCTTCCGAAATGATCACATCCTGTGCAACGTCAACCAGACGTCTGGTCAGGTAACCGGCATCAGCTGTCTTGAGAGCAGTATCTGCAAGCCCTTTTCTGGCACCGTGAGTTGAAATAAAATATTCAAGAACCGACAAACCTTCTTTAAAGTTTGAGAGGATAGGATTTTCAATAATTTCACCACCTTCAGCACCGGCTTTTTGCGGTTTCGCCATCAAACCTCTCATCCCTGACAGCTGCCTGATCTGTTCTTTGGAACCCCTGGCACCTGAATCGAGCATCATATAAACCGGGTTAAATCCCTGTTTGTTTTTAGCAAGGTTATCCATCAAAACTTTAGTGAGCTGTGAGTTGGTATGTGTCCAGATATCAATGGTCTGGTTGTACCTTTCATTGTTGGTGATGATACCCATGTTGTAGTTCATCATCACTTCTTCAACGTCTTCATTGGCTTTTTGGACAAGTTTCCCTTTAATTTCAGGAACGATAACATCGCCCAGATTAAATGATAAACCACCCATATAAGCCATTTCAAATCCCAGTTTCTTTATATCATCAAGGAAACGGGCTGTCTTATCTGTACCTGTTTTTCTAAGAACAAGTGAAATGATATCGCGCAATGATTTTTTCGTGAGCAGTTCATTTATATAAGCATATTCCACCGGAACCACCTCGTTAAAGAGCACTCTTCCCACAGTTGTTTCCATCATCTTGGTCACTCTCTTATCACCTTCTACAGTATTGATCTTCACTTTGATGTAGGCATGAAGGTCAACTTTTTTCTCATTATAAGCAATGATCACTTCTTCCGGTGAATAAAATATCATTCCTTCCCCTGCAACCTTATGATTTTCCTCACTCTTACGGCCTTTAGTCATATAATACAGACCCAGAACCATGTCCTGTGATGGAACAGTGATGGGAGCACCATTGGCAGGGTTAAGGATATTATGGGAAGCCAGCATCAGCAGCTGCGCTTCCAGTATGGCAGCATTGCCAAGTGGTACGTGAACAGCCATCTGGTCACCATCGAAGTCAGCATTAAAAGCGGTACATACGAGAGGGTGAAGCTGGATAGCCTTGCCTTCAATCAGTTTTGGCTGAAACGACTGTATTCCTAACCTGTGAAGAGTCGGAGCACGGTTCAGCATTACAGGATGTCCTTTCAGAATATTTTCCAGAATGTCCCATACTACAGGATCTTTTCTGTCAACAATCTTTTTGGCAGATTTTACTGTTTTAACAATGCCTCTTTCCAATAATTTGCGGATGATAAACGGTTTAAACAACTCAGACGCCATTTCCTTTGGCAAACCGCATTCATTAAGTTTGAGTTCCGGACCAACAACAATAACCGAACGGCCTGAATAATCGACACGTTTACCGAGAAGGTTCTGGCGGAAACGGCCTTGTTTTCCTTTCAGACTGTCACTGAGTGACTTGAGAGGCCTGTTTGATTCCGTTTTAACCGAGTTTACTTTTCTTGAGTTATCGAATAATGAATCTACAGCTTCCTGAAGCATGCGCTTCTCATTACGAAGAATAACATCAGGAGCTTTGATTTCGATCAGTCTTTTTAACCTGTTGTTTCTGATAATTACCCTACGGTAAAGATCATTCAGGTCGGAAGTGGCAAAACGTCCTCCGTCAAGAGGTACTAAAGGTCTGAGCTCCGGTGGAATAACAGGAACTACCTTCATGATCATCCATTCGGGCAGGTTTTCCATACGGCCATTACCATCACGGAAGGATTCAAATACCTGTAAACGTTTTAACAAATCCTGTTTTCTCTGTTGCGAAGTTTCATTATTCGCTTTATATCTCAAATTATACGATTCCTGATCAATATCAAGTCTTTTCAACAACTCATAAAGCGCTTCGGCACCCATTTTGGCAACGAATTTATTCGGGTCATTGTCGTCAAGATGCTGATTGTCCTTAGGTAACGTATCCAGTATGGTAAAATATTCTTCCTCAGTCAGAAAATCAAACTGTTTAACACCATCGGCTTCTTTAACGCCGGGCTGCACAACCACATATTTTTCATAATAAATAATGGTTTCCAGTTTTTTCGTCTGAAGTCCGAGCAGAGCTCCAATTTTACTTGGTATAGAACGGAAAAACCAGATATGAGCCACAGGAACAGTCAACTGAATATGTCCCATCCGTTCTCTTCTGACTTTTTTCTCAGTAACTTCCACACCGCAACGGTCACAAACAATTCCTTTATAGCGGATACGTTTGTATTTACCGCAATGACATTCCCAATCTTTTACAGGACCGAATATCCTTTCGCAGAACAAGCCGTCTCTTTCAGGTTTGTATGTGCGATAGTTGATGGTCTCCGGTTTAAGCACTTCACCTCTCGATTGTTCAAGAACAATTTCCGGTGAAGCAATGCTTATTGTAATTTTTGAAAATTCTTTTTTGATCGTATTGTCTTTTCTGAACGCCATAAGAATTTTATTTTTAACGGGATGACACCATTAAGAGTCATCCCGTTTAATTAATTTATTCAAAAGAAATATTTAATCCAAGTCCTCTTAATTCATGTACGAGAACATTAAAAGATTCAGGCAGGTTAGGAGTAGGCATGGTATCGCCTTTTACAATAGCTTCGTAAGCTTTTGCTCTGCCAATGACATCATCTGATTTTACTGTAAGCACTTCCTGCAGAACGTTAGCAGCACCATATGCTTCCAACGCCCATACTTCCATTTCTCCGAAACGCTGTCCGCCAAACTGAGCTTTACCTCCGAGTGGTTGCTGGGTAATCAGTGAGTATGGTCCGATGGAACGGGCATGCATCTTGTCATCAACCATATGATGAAGCTTCAGGATATATATATAACCAACAGTAGCTGTCTGATCGAAAGCTTCGCCTGTATTTCCGTCATAAAGCTGGACACAACCGTTTTCAGGTAAACCTGCTTTTTTAATATAACCGTTAAGTTCGTCAATACTGGCTCCGTCAAAAATAGGTGTTGCAAATTTCAGTCCGAGCTTTGCCCCTGCCCATCCAAGAACGGTTTCATAAACCTGTCCGAGGTTCATACGGGAAGGAACACCAAGAGGATTCAAAACAATGTCAACAGGTGTGCCGTCTTCAAGGAATGGCATATCCTCTTCCCTTACAATCTTTGCAATGATACCTTTATTTCCATGACGTCCGGCCATTTTATCACCAACTGTAAGTTTCCTTTTCTTGGCAATATAAACTTTTGCAAGTTGTACGATTCCTGTAGGAAGATCATCACCAACAGTGGCAACAAACTTCTTACGTGAAGCAATACCTAAAATTTCCCTGTACTTGATGTTATAATTGTTGAGGAGCTGTTTGATCAGTTCATTTGTATCCTTATCTGCTGTCCACCTGTTAGAGTTAATGTTCTTATAATCAATAGCAATAAGAATTTTCTGAGTGAACTTCACCTTTTTAGGAACAATCTCTTCTTTAAAATTGGTATATACACCCTGACTTACCTTGCCGCTAAGCAGGATCAGCAACTTGTCAACAAGTTTATCTTTCAGTTTCTGGGTTTCTTCTCTGAACTCTTCATCAATAATTTTAACGATGTCTTTCTCTTTGGTCTTTGATTTTTTGTCCTTAACCACCCTTGAAAAAAGCTTCTTTTCAATAACAACACCTCTCATCGAAGGAGGCGCTTTAAGTGAAGCATCCTTTACGTCACCGGCTTTGTCACCAAAGATCGCTCTGAGGAGTTTTTCTTCAGGAGTAGGATCAGATTCACCTTTGGGAGTAATCTTTCCAATCAGAATATCACCTTCTCTAACTTCAGCACCAATTCTGATAAGACCATTTTCATCGAGATCTTTCGTTGCTTCTGTACTTACGTTGGGAATATCGTTAGTGAGTTCTTCCACACCTAATTTAGTATCTCTTACCTCGAGTGAAAACTCTTCGATATGAATAGAAGTAAAAAAGTCTTCCTTAACAACCTTTTCCGAAATAACGATAGCATCTTCAAAGTTATATCCTTTCCAGGGCATGAATGCAACCATAAGATTACGGCCGAGTGCAAGTTCACCATCCTGCGTGGCATAGCCTTCACAAAGGACCTGACCTCTTTTAATTTTATCACCTTTTCTAACAATCGGTCTGATATTAATACAGGTATTCTGATTGGTACGGGTAAATTTTGTCAGGTTATACGATTTCACATCGTCGTCAAAGTTTACCAGTTTTTCATTTTCGTCTCTCAGATATTTTATTATAATCTCTTTAGCATCAACATATTCGACGACACCATCTCCCTCTGCATTGAGAAGCACTCTTGAATCTTTAACGACATCGGCTTCAATTCCGGTAGCCACTATAGGTACTTCAGGATTTAAAAGAGGTACAGCCTGGCGCATCATATTGGAACCCATCAACGCTCTGTTGGCATCATCATGTTCAAGGAACGGTATAAGGGAAGACGCAATAGAAGCGATCTGGTTTGGTGCTATATCGATAAGGTCAATCTGTGTCTTGTCTTTTATAGGATAATCAGCAAGATGTCTTGCTTTAACTCTTTCAGAACTGAAAAATTTTCTTTCATCAACAGGAGTATTTGCCTGAGCAATAACCATATTTTCCTCTTCTTCAGCACTCAGGTACAAAGGTTCTTCATCAAATTTAACCTGGCCTTCGATTACTCTTCTGTAAGGAGTTTCAATAAAACCAAGCTTATTTATTTTTGCATAAACGCATAATGAAGAAATAAGTCCGATGTTTGGTCCTTCAGGGGTTTCAATAGTACAAAGTCTTCCGTAGTGGGTATAGTGTACATCTCGGACTTCAAATCCTGCTCTTTCTCTTGATAAACCTCCGGGTCCGAGAGCAGAAATCCTTCTCTTATGAGTAAGCTCTGAAAGCGGATTGGTCTGGTCCATAAACTGTGACAACTGGTTTGTGCCAAAGAAAGAGTTAATTACTGATGACAGGGTTTTAGCATTGATCAGATCCATTGGTGTAAACACCTCATTATCCCTCACATTCATTCTTTCCCTGATCGTGCGCGCCATTCTTGCAAGCCCAACACCAAACTGGTTATAAAGCTGCTCGCCAACAGTTCTTACTCTTCTGTTGCTCAAGTGGTCAATGTCATCGACTTCGGCTTTTGCATTCGCCAGTTCCACAAGAAATTTTACGATTGAAATGATATCTTCCTTGGTCAGTACTTTTACTGCCAAAGGAATATCAAGCATCAGTTTTTTATTAATACGATATCTTCCGACATCACCAAGATCATATCGTTTATCGGAGAAAAACAATTTCTCGATAATACCTCTTGCAGTTTCTTCATCAGGAGGTTCTGCATTTCTGAGAAGTCTGTATATAAATTCCACAGCTTCCTTTTCGGAGTTGGCAGGGTCCTTTTGTAAGGTATTGAAAATAATTGAATAATCCAGGGAAGTAGCATCATCTCTGTGAACCAGAATGGTTTTTACTCCTGAATCAACAATCAGGTCAATATGATTATCTTCAATTACAGTTTCTCTTTCGATAATGACCTCATTACGTTCAATAGAAACGACTTCACCCGTATCTGCATCCACAAAATCTTCGAGCCATGCTCTGACAACCCTAGCAGCAAGTCTTTGCCCAACCACTTTCTTCAATCCGGCTTTGCTTACTTTGATCTCGTTTGCAAGGTTAAAAATTTCAAGAATGTCTTTATCTGTTTCAAAACCGATAGCTCTTAATAATGTGGTGACAGGCAATTTCTTTTTTCTGTCAATATAGGCGAACATCACATTATTGATATCGGTGGTAAACTCCATCCAGGAACCCTTAAACGGTATAATTCTGGCTGAATAAAGGAGTTGACCGTTTGAGTGTCTTGAAGATCCAAAAAATACTCCGGGTGAACGATGAAGTTGTGAAACTATGACACGTTCAGCACCATTTATAATAAATGTACCTTTGGGAGTCATATAAGGAATCATCCCCAGATACACGTCCTGAATGCTTGCTTCGAAATCCTCGTGTTCCGGATCCGTACAATAAAGCCTCAGTTTTGCTTTTAAAGGAACACTGTAAGTTAACCCTCTCTCAATACATTCTTCAATGGAATACCTTGGAGGGTCAATAAAATAGTCCAAGAACTCAAGGACAAAATTATTTCTCGCATCCGTAATCGGGAAATTTTCAGAAAAAACCTTGTATAAACCTTCAATGTTCCTATTTTCAGGATTAGTTTCAATTTGAAAAAAATCCTGAAATGATTTTAACTGAATGTCCAAGAAATCGGGATACGGTTGGTGTACCGTAGATGCGAAACTTATTCTTTTGTTAACTTTTGTTGCCAAGGTCGTAAAGTATTAAGTTAATAAATATGAATTAAATGAGGATTCAGACCTATTGAATCAACAGGTCTAAATCCCAAGTGTCAGAATGACCATATATTTATTTAACTTCAACTTCTGCTCCGGCTTCTTGTAATTGGGTCATTAATGCGTCTGCTTCGTCTTTTGATACACCTTCCCTGATAGCTTTGGGAGCTGCATCCACGAGGTCTTTTGCTTCTTTTAAACCTAAACTTGTCAATTCTTTCACGAGTTTTACCACAGCTAATTTAGCTTGTCCCGGATGTTTCAGAATGACATCAAATGTTGTTTTTTCTTCAGCTACAACTTCTGCTGCTGCTGCCGGACCTGCTGCTACTGCAACTGCTGCAGCTGGTTCTATGCCATATTCATCTTTCAGAATTTTGGCTAATTCGTTTACTTCTTTTACTGTTAAGTTAACTAATTGTTCTGCGAACGATTTTAAATCTGCCATTGAATTATTTATTTATTTGTACTACAATAATATTATTTCACTTAATTATTCTCTTTCGGATAAGGTTTTCACAATGCCGGAAAGTTTGCCACCTGCAGATTGTAATGCAGAAACAACATTTTTAGCCGGTGATTGTAATAAACCAATGATATCCCCGATCAGTTCATTTTTCGATTTGATATTTATCAGGGTTTCTAACTGATCGTCGCCAATAAAAACAATGTCTTCGATGAATGCACCTTTGACAATGGGACGGTCACTTGTTTTCCTGAATTCCTTTATCAGCTTTGCCGGAATATTTCCAGCTTCAGCGAACATCAGGGAAGAGGATCCTTTTAAAACATCAAAAATAGGCGTAAACTCTTTATCGGTTTTAAGCATAGCTTTTTTCAATAAAGAATTTTTAACAACTTCCAGCTCAACGTTTCTTTTGAAACAGAGCCGGCGCAGTTGGGAGGTTTTTGCTGCATTCAGGTTGGAAATGTCAGTAATATAAATAAAATTACTGTTTTTCAACTTGTCTGCCAGTTTCTCGATATGCTGATTCTTTTCTACTTTTTTCATTTCTTTTTACTCAATTACATTAAAACTCAGGCAATGGATTTAGGATCAATTTTCAAACCCGGGCTCATGGTGCTGGATAAATAAACGCTTCTCATATATGTTCCTTTGGCAGCCGTAGGTTTCAGTTTGATAATAGTCTGAAGAATTTCTTTAGCATTATCACTGAGCATTTCCGGAGAAAAAGAAACTTTTCCTATAGAAGAATGTATAATTCCATACTTATCAACTTTAAAATCCACTTTACCGGCTTTTACTTCTTTCACGGCTTTTCCAACATCCATAGTAACAGTTCCGGTTTTGGGATTAGGCATGAGTCCTCTGGGACCAAGAATTTTACCTAAAGCACCTACTTTTGGCATGATGTTAGGCATAGTTATCACAACGTCAACGTCCGTCCAGCCTGCTTTAATCTTGTCAATATATTCATCGAGCCCATAAAAATCAGCACCGGCTTCTCTGGCTTCATCTTCTTTTTCAGGAGTGCAGATGACTAATACACGGAGAGTCTTTCCAGTACCATGAGGTAAAGTGACAATACCACGAACCATCTGATTGGCCTTCCTGGGGTCAACTCCTAAACGTACATCCAGATCAACCGAAGCATCAAATTTGGTAGTGGTGATATCCTTAACCAGTTTAGTTGCTTCATCAAGACTGTATGTAGTATTAATATCCACTTTTGCCAAAGCTTCTTTTCTTTTTCTTGTCAATTTCGTCATTTCTGTTAATTGTTAAATGTTTATTAATTAACTATCCCTGTTATTGCTTGACAGGAGGTTCGCCGCCTTTTACCAGAATCCCCATGCTTCTTGCAGTGCCCGCAACCATTTTCATAGCTGCTTCAATTGTAAAAGCATTTAAGTCAACCATTTTGGCTTCGGCAATTACTTTAACCTGTTCCCATGTTAAGGAAGCAATTTTATTCCTGTTGGGTTCCGGAGATCCTTTTTTAGATTTGGTCATTTCCATGAGTTGAACAGCAACGGGAGGGGTTTTGATAATAAAGTCGAACGACTTATCCTTGTAAACAGTAATTATAACAGGAATAACTTTCCCCATACTTTCCTGGGTACGGGCATTGAACTGTTTGCAGAATTCCATGATGTTCACACCTTTTGAACCGAGCGCCGGTCCTACTGGGGGTGACGGGTTTGCCTGTCCTCCTTTGATCTGCAATTTTATTATTCCACTGACTTCTTTTGCCATTTGTTAATACTTGATTAGTTTATTTATTTTATTCTTTTTCAACCTGTAAAAAACTAAGTTCCAGGGGAGTTTTTCTTCCGAATATCTTCACCATTACTTTCAGTTTCTTCTTTTCTTCATTAATCTCTTCAATAATACCGCTAAAACTGTTAAATGGTCCGTCAATGACTTTGACTGTTTCGCCCACTATAAAAGGTACACTGATTTGCTCTCCTTTTTCTGATAGCTCATCAACTTTACCAAGAATGCGGTTTACTTCGGCCGGTCGCATCGGGATAGGCTCACCTTTTGCACCAAGAAACCCCAGTACACCCGGGATATTTTTGATAACATGAGCGATTTCTCCATCAAGCAGGGCTTCAATCAAAACATATCCCGGAAAATAATTCCGTTCTTTGCTGATCTTTTTACCCTTCCTGATCTGGTAAATCTTTTCGGTAGGAATAACCACCTGTGACACATAATCCTGCTTTTCTAAGCGTTTTATCTCGTTCTCAATGTATTGCTTGACTTTCTTCTCTTTTCCGCTTATTGCACGAACTACATACCATTTTTTGATTTGATCGCTCATAATGATCTTTGCATTGGTACTTTAGTTATAATAAAGGTCAACCTGTTAGAATAATTTGTAAAATTGTTCTAACAATTTGCTGAACGACATATCCATCATATAAACCACAATTGCGATTAATAGGGAAGCAATGGATACAACAACAGCACTATTTTGCAATTCGTTCCATGTAGGCCACGAAACTTTATGCTTTAATTCGTCGTAACTGTCTTTTAAGTAATCTACTACCTTGTTATAAAATTTCCGCATGGGATAATTTATTTAAGCACGGGTGGAGAGACTCGAACTCCCAACCAATGGTTTTGGAGACCACTACTCTACCAATTGAGCTACACCCGTTTCCGTTTAATATTATTATATGAGATCTTTTTTTCAAAAGGAACTAGTCGATGATTTCAGTTACCTGACCTGCACCAACAGTTCTGCCACCTTCACGGACTGCAAAACGTAAGCCTAAATCCATTGCGATCTCTGATACTAATGTTACATCAATTGTGAGGTTATCACCTGGCATTACCATTTCTCTGCCTTCAGTCAACATGATTTCACCTGTAACGTCTGTAGTTCTGAAATAGAACTGTGGACGATATTTGTTATGGAAAGGTGTATGACGTCCGCCTTCTTCTTTCTTCAAAACGTAGATGGTGGCAATAAAATGTTTGTGAGGTTTAATACTGCCCGGTTTTGCAACTACCATACCCCTGCGGATTTCGTCTTTGTCAATACCTCTGAGTAAAAGACCAACATTATCACCGGCTTCGCCTCTGTCAAGAATTTTCCTGAACATTTCAACACCGGTAACAACTGATTTCAGTTTTTCAGCACCCATACCAATGATTTCGACAGGATCGCCTGAGTTGATAACGCCGGTTTCAATTCTGCCAGTACCTACAGTACCACGACCAGTAATTGAGAACACATCTTCAATAGGCATAAGGAAAGTTTTATCAATTGCACGAACAGGTAAAGGAATATATTCATCAACATAGTTCATGAGTTCCATTACTTTTTCAACCCATTCCGGTTCTTTGTTCAGTGCTCCGAGAGCGGATCCTCTGATAACAGGAGTGTTATCGCCGTCAAAACCGTAGAAAGTCAGTAACTCTCTAATTTCCATTTCAACGATATCAAGTAATTCAGGATCATCAACCATGTCGCATTTATTCATAAAAACAACAAGGCGGGGAACACCAACCTGACGAGCCAGAAGAATATGTTCACGCGTCTGGGGCATTGGGCCGTCAGTAGCAGCAACCACAATAATAGCTCCGTCCATTTGTGCGGCACCGGTAACCATATTCTTAATATAGTCGGCATGTCCGGGACAGTCAACGTGCGCATAGTGTCTCTTATCTGTCTGATATTCGACGTGTGCAGTGTTGATGGTTATACCTCTAGCTTTTTCTTCAGGAGCATTATCAATGGAATCAAATGATCTGAAGCTTGCCAGACCCTTGTCAGCTAAAATAAGGGTAATAGCAGCCGTTAAAGTTGTTTTGCCATGGTCAATATGGCCAATGGTGCCAACATTTACGTGAGGTTTCGTACGCAGGAATTTTTCTTTTGCCATTTTACTGATTATTTAATAATTAATTTATTTCAAAATTACCTATTTCATTATTATTTTTTTGAGCCGGTGAGGAGATTTGAACTCCTGACCCCTTCCTTACCAAGGAAGTGCTCTACCTCTGAGCTACACTGGCAGTTGAGCGGGAGACGGGGTTCGAACCCGCTACCTAAAGCTTGGAAGGCTTTCGCTCTGCCAAATGAGCTACTCCCGCTTTATAATATGTGGGGGGAGGAGGATTCGAACCTTCGAAGGCTGCGCCAACAGATTTACAGTCTGCCCCATTTGACCGCTCTGGTATCCCCCCATATTATTACAAATTCAAAGAACACGAGCCGATGGAGGGATTCGAACCCCCGACCAGCTGATTACAAATCAGCTGCTCTGGCCAGCTGAGCTACATCGGCATTCTATCGTTAAAGCCTAATGATTACAAAAAAAACAGTCCTT
>Ga0153880_1070092_pt1 | contig 13544 bp, 10 predicted proteins | sample AM7aRNAsmRNA_FD_105227 | JGI IMG/M metagenome (GOLD analysis project Ga0153880, IMG submission 105227) | Metatranscriptome of freshwater microbial communities from Lake Alinen Mustajärvi, Finland - AM7a metatranscriptome (Metagenome... | ecosystem: Environmental > Aquatic > Freshwater > Lake ... | reverse complement strand
GTAACAGGCAGAATAGAGAGAGGCCAGATAAAGACTGGAGAGGATGTAGAGATAGTAGGAATTAAGGATACACAAAAGAGCGTAGTAACTGGAGTCGAGATGTTTAGGAAGATTTTGGACTACGGAGAAGCTGGAGATAACGTAGGATGTTTGTTGAGAGGAACTAAGAAGGAAGATGTAGAAAGAGGTCAAGTGTTATCTAAGCCTGGTTCAATAACCCCACACACAAAGTTTAAATCCCAGGTGTATATATTAAGTAAGGAAGAGGGCGGAAGACATACACCATTTTTTAATGGTTACAGACCTCAGTTTTATTTTAGGACAACAGACGTTACCGGAGTTGCAACTCTTCCAGCAGGAGTAGAGATGGTAATGCCTGGAGACAGTGCGCAGTTAGAGATAGAGTTGATCTGTCCGATTGCTATGGAAAAAGAGTTAAGATTTGCCATCAGAGAAGGTGGTAGAACTGTTGGTGCTGGCGTAGTTGGAGAAATTATTAAATAAAACTTGCAATATAGTTTTTGAACTGGTAATAGGACAAGGCTTTTTGCATAAGCGGAGGTCTTTATTGACTCCGTTTATTTGTGCGCATTATTTTAGGAGGCACTAAATTGAGGAACATTATTCATCTTGAATGCGGAGAATGTAAACGTAAAAATTACGTTTCTGACAAGAACAAAACTACGACGCCTGACAAACTTAAGATGAAAAAATTTTGCAGGAGTTGCAGAAAGCACACAGAGCACAAGGAAACAAAGTAGGGTTTAGAGCTTAGGTCAGTAGCTCTAACGGTAGAGCACCGGTCTCCAAAACCGGTTGTTGTGGGTTCGAATCCCCCCTGGCCTGCCATGGAGAATATATGGACAAGACGACGAAAAACATTTTTACGCTTGCAATTGTCGGAGCCGGAATTCTAGTTTGGTATGCATCCAAAGTAGCGGTAGATCATACCATCGCTTATTTGGACATATATCTTACCAGCGGCGTTGTTCATTTTTTAGTTGTTGATGCTCTACCTCCTGTGTTGGGAGCGTTAACGGCTTATATTTTGTATAGTGTTCAAAAGGTAAGAGTTTATCTTTTGGATGTTATCGCAGAGATAAAAAAGGTTGTTTGGCCCAACAAACAAGAAACTTGGGGAGCAACTGTAGTAGTTATAATTGCGGTTCTTATATCTGGAGTAGTGTTGGGTGTATTTGACTGGATATCTGGTTACATTATAAGGTTTATTTTAGGCTAGGAAGGTAAAGTTTATGACTCATCAGGATGACGATATTAAGAAGGATGAACAAGAGACTAAGGTAGAAAACTTACTCTCTGATCATGACGCTCTTAATAAAATAATAAGCGCAGAGTCTGTAGAGGCTGTAGAGCCTGTTGTAGAAAAAACACAAGAGCCTGTTTCTACTACAGAAACTATTACGGAACCTGAAAAAATAAAGATCCACTCTGATAATCCGAACATGAAATGGTACATTGTATATGTAAGGACTGGAATGGATGCAAAGGCTAAAGAACAGTTGGAAATGAAAATTAAAGCACAGAACAGATATTCTGATTTTGGTTATGTTCTTGTTCCCAGCGAAGATGTTGTAGAAATATCCAAGGGGAAAAAGAAAACATCTTCTAGAAAATTCTTCCCAGGTTATATGTTAGTGCAGATGGTTATGAACGAAGATAACTGGCACTTTGTTAAATCTACACCTAGGATAGTTGGCTTTGTTGGTGGGAACGTTAATCCTCCAGAAATAAGCGAAAAAGAAGTTATGAAAATAACATCTCAGGTTGAGCAAGGCGCTTCTAAATTAACACCAAAGGTTTCTTTTGAAGAAGGTGAAAGTGTTAGAGTTATTGATGGACCATTTACAACTTTTACTGGCATCATAGAAGAAGTTAAGCCAGACAAAGCAAAAGTTAAAGTTCTTGTTTCTATCTTTGGAAGGTCAACCCCAGTTGAACTTGAATTTGTTCAGGTAGAAAAAATATAAATTAGAGTTTAAAGGGAGATATTAAAATGGCTAAGAAAGTAGTTGGAATGATAAAACTTCAGATACCTGCAGGTGCGGCAAATCCTTCTCCTCCAGTAGGACCTGCTCTTGGACAACACGGTGTTAACATAATGGAATTCTGCAAAAGGTTTAATGCAGAAACACAGGATCAAAAAGGTTTAATCATACCAGTTGTTATAACGGTTTACGCAGATAGATCGTTTTCTTTTATAAAGAAAACACCTCCTGCTTCTATTTTACTATTAAAAGAGGCTGGTTTAGAGAAAGGCTCTGCAGTTCCTCATACAACTAAAGTGGGTAAAGTAACAAAAGCTCAAATAAAAAAGATCGCGCAACTTAAGATGCCTGATCTTAACGCAAATGATATTGACGCTGCTATGAAAATAGTTGAAGGCACAGCTAGGAGCATGGGCATAGACGTTATCTAGAACTTCATAATATTTTTTGTAACAAAGCTGGGAGGCTTAAAAAAGCCACTATTACCAGCGAGGAGAAAAAATGTCAGACACTGGGAAAAAGTACAAGGCGGCATTAGCCAAAGTTGATCGTACCAAAAAGTACGAGATCAACGAAGCAATTGCTTTGGCCTTGGACACAAAGTACACAAAGTTTGATGAGACAGTTGATGTTTCGTTTAACTTGGGCGTGGATCCAAAGCATGCAGATCAAATGTTGAGAGGCGCTATTGTGCTTCCTCACGGAACTGGTAAAAAATCTAAAGTTCTTGTTTTTGCAAAAGGTGAAAAAGCTGCTGAAGCAGAAAAAGCAGGGGCAGATTATGTTGGTGCAGAAGACTTGGTTGATAAAATTTCTGGTGGTTGGATGGATTTTGACGCAGTAATAGCAACTCCAGACATGATGAAAGTTATTTCCAAGCTTGGAAAAATACTTGGAACCAAAGGTCTAATGCCTAACCCAAAAGTAGGAACCGTTACAATGGATGTTTCAAGAGCAGTTAAGGAACATAAGGCAGGCAGAGTAGAATACAGAACAGAAAAAACCGGTATTATCCATACGGTTATTGGCAAGACGTCCTTTGGTAAGGAAAAACTTATCGATAACTTCAAAACAGTTCTTACAGAAGTAAACAGGGTTAAACCCGCGTCAGCAAAGGGTATTTATATAAAAGCTGTAACGCTTTCAACAACAATGGGTCCTGGGATCAAGATAGATTCGGCCACTGTTCTAAAAGAGCTTGCTTTTGACAAAACTGTTTAATATAAGTAACCGGCTTTAAAAAGGAGTTTGGAAAGTGAATATCAATGAAAAGAAAGAATCGGTTAAGCAAGTCCGTGAAAAATTTGAGACTTCGCAAGCCTTTTTTATTACTCATAACCTTGGATTAAAAGCTGAAGAAATGTCAGCTCTAAGAAGGGATGTAAAAAAAGGTGGCGGCGAGTTAAAAGTTATAAAAAATACTCTTGTAAAAAGAGCAATAGAGAAGTTTGAATATCATAAAGAAATAGATGGAGATTTGAACGGCCCAGTTGCAATAGCTTTTAGCTATGGTGACCCTGCTACAACAGCAAAATCAATACTAAAGTACGTCGACGTAAAGAATAAATTTGCTATTAAGAGTGGGATCATGGGGCTGACAAAACTAACAGAAGCGCAGATAAACGCTCTTGCTAAATTACCAAGCAGAGAGGAGCTTATTGCTAGACTTGTTAGAACGGTTGCGGCTCCACTTCAAAACTTTATGAATGTTCTTTCTGCAGTTCCTAGAGACTGCGTAAATGTACTGTCCGCTATTAAGGATAAGAAAAATTAAAATAGTCACACAAATGATGGAGGAAGATTAAAATGACAGGAATGACGAAAACTGATGTAGTTTCTTACATTGAAAAAATGAGCGTGTTGGAGCTCAGCGAGTTGATAAAAGAACTTGAAACAAAGTTCGGTGTCAGCGCTGCTGCCCCAGTTTCATTTGCAGGAGCAGCGCCAGCGGCGGCTGCAGCTGTAGAAGAAAAGACAGAATTCAAGGTAGTTCTTGAATCTTGTGGAGATGACAAAATAAAAGTCATTAAAGAAGTTAGAACAATAACTGGTCTTGGACTTAAGGAAGCAAAGGACCTTGTAGAAGGCGCTCCAAAAGATCTTAAAGATGGTTGTTCAAAAGCAGAAGCAGAAGACATAAAGAAGAAAATAGAAGCAGTCGGCGGAAAGATCAGCCTTAAGTAATTGGTTGTGACTACGCTACGCTATTGGCCATGGACGTTCTTGAGAATAAGTTTGTCCAAAAGGCAATTTAACATAGAAATAAAAATGATGGGGGATAAGTATGACCTCTCTGACTGCAACGAATGACCGTTATAGACGATCGTTCGGACAGATTAAATCTGTCACGGATATGCCTGACCTTCTAGAACTCCAAAAGTATTTTTATGCTGAATTTCTTCAGGAACATATTCCTGTGGAAAAAAGAAAAAATGCTGGGCTTCAGTCTGTTTTTACATCTATATTTCCAATAAATAATTTTGGAGAAACAGCCTCTCTTGAGTTTATAAAATACAGCATAGGCACTCCAAAATACGACGTAAACGATTGCAGAAGCCGAGGTGTTACGTTTGCGGCTCCTCTTAAACTAGAAGTAAGACTTGTAGTAAGAGATGTTGATGATGATACAGGTGCAAAAAGCATCCGCGACGTAAAAGTTCAAGAAGTTTATCTTGGTGATATTCCTCTAATGACCGAACAAGGCTCCTTTATAATAAACGGTACTGAAAGAGTAATAGTCAGTCAGCTACATAGATCACCTGGTGTTTTCTATGTGTGTGAACCACATCCTTCTGGAAAAATGTTGCATGCTTCAAGAGTTATTCCTTACAGAGGCTCTTGGCTGGATTTTGAATTTGACCATAAAGATTTGTTGTTCTGCAGAATAGACAGAAGAAGAAAAATGCCCGCCACCATAATGTTTAAGGCTATGGGTATGACAAACAAAGATGTTCTAGATTTCTTCTACGATAAAGAGACAATAGTTATTAATCCAGATGGCTCTTTTGAACGCGAACTTGATTTTAACCTTCTCGCTGGAGTAAGAGCAGAAGATAATATTTTAGATTCAAAGACGAAAAAAATATTAGTTAAGAAAAACAGAAAATTTACAAAAGCTGTTATAGAAAAACTTAGAGAAGAGAAAGTAAAAAGTCTTTCTATAGATGCTGCAACTGTTTACACAAAAATTTCTGCAGAAGATGTTTTTGATAAAGAAACAGGTGAAATACTTTTGGAAGCAAACGAACAGCTTACAGAAGAAAAACTAGAGTACTTGAACAAAAGAGGCATTAGAAAAGTAAAAGTACTTTATATAGACGGCGTTAACGTTGGATCATTTATAAGGGACACTCTTAGTGTAGACAAAATGGCTACACAGCAAGAGGCGCTTGTTGAAATATACAGAAGACTAAGACCAGGAGACCCTGTAACAGTAGAGTCTGCAAAGGTTCTTTTTGAAAATCTGTTTTTTAACTCAACAAGGTATGATCTTTCTGAAGTTGGAAGAATAAAAATAAATTATAAATTTAATTTGGATGTTCCTACTGATGTTACAACTCTTAGGAAGGAAGATATCCTTTTAATAGTAAAACACCTTACAGAAATAAAGATGGAAAAAGGTTCTGTAGACGACATTGACAACCTAGGTAACAGAAGAGTAAGGGGTGTTGGTGAACTTCTTGAGAACCAATATAGAGTTGGTTTAATAAGAATGGAAAGAGCGGTAAGAGAAAAGATGAGTATGCAGGATATTGAAACCCAAATGCCTTACCAGCTCATTAATTCTAAACCAGTTACTGCCGCTGTAAAAGAATTTTTTGGAAGTTCTCAGCTTTCACAGTTTATGGACCAGACAAACCCATTATCTGAGTTAACTCACAAAAGAAGACTCAGTGCATTAGGACCTGGAGGTCTTTCAAGAGACAGAGCTGGGTTTGAAGTTAGAGACGTTCATACAACTCACTATGGACGTATATGTCCAATTGAAACACCAGAAGGTCCAAACATTGGTCTTATTTCTTCGCTGACAACATATGCAAGAATAAACAAGTTTGGGTTTATAGAAACACCATATAGAAAAGTTGTTAATGGTAAAGTTACAGATGAAGTTGTTTATTGCTCGGCGCTGGACGAAGAAAGACATAAAGTTGCGCAGGCAAATGCTCCACTTGATAAGCATGGGAAATTTGTAGAGGAATATATTAACTCTAGAGTTTCTGGACAGTACAAGATGGTTCTTGCAGAAGAAGTTACGATGATGGACGTTTCTCCAAACCAACTTGTTTCTGTTGCTGCCGCGTTGATCCCTTTCTTGGAGCACGACGATGCAAATAGAGCCTTAATGGGTTCCAACATGCAGAGGCAGGCTGTTCCTTGTTTGATCGCAAGTTCACCTTTTGTTGGCACAGGACTAGAAAAAGTATGTGCAAGAAGTGGTGGTACTGCTGTTATATGCAGGAAAGATGGAATTGTTGAAAGCGTTGACGCTAACAGAGTAATAATAAGAACTCTTAAGAGTGGTGCTTCAGAAAAGAATGTCGGCGTAGATGTATATTACTTAACAAAATATAGACGTTCTAACCAGAATACTTGCGTTAATGAAAGACCAGTTGTTTCTGTTGGAGACGTTGTTAAAAAAGGCGACGTTCTTGCTGACGGTCCTTCCACAGATAAGGGCGAGTTAGCGATGGGACAAAATATTCTTATAGGATTTATGCTATGGGGCGGATATAACTTTGAGGATTCAATACTTGTTAGCCAAGAGCTAGTAAGGGACGATGCCTTTACCTCCATACACATAGAAGAGTTTGAATGTATTGCCAGAGAAACAAAACTTGGAAGAGAAGAAATTACTCGTGATATTCCAAATATCAGCGAAGAATCTTTGGGCGATCTTGATGAAACCGGCGTAATAAGGATGGGTGCGGAAGTTCAGCCAGGGAATATTCTTGTAGGTAAGATTACTCCTAAGGGCGAATCAATGCTTTCTCCAGAAGAAAAACTTTTACGTGCTATATTTGGAGAGAAAGCTAGAGAAGTTAAAGATTCATCTCTTAGAGTTGGCTCTGGAATAGTTGGAACAGTTATAGACGTAAAAATATTCTCCAGAGAAGGTTCAGAAAAGGACGAAAGGCTAAAAGCTATACAAGAAACCAACATAGAAAAATTAAATCGTGACAGAAAAACAGAAATAGAGATCATAAAAAATGTTGCGATGGACCGATTGGAAAAACTTCTTATAGGTAAGAAGACAACAGGAAAACTACTCAGCGAAGATGGAAAGGTAAAACTTCTTGATTCTGGTGAAACGATCACAAAAGAAAGATTCAGAGAAATTCCTTTTGACCTTGTTAACTACATCCCGCTGAAGACAGAATTTGAAGAAGAAGTTAACCACGTAATAAATACAGCTAGCAAACAGATGGACATAATAAATTCCATCCACGAAGGAAAAGTTGATAATATTAGAAAGGTAGACGAACTTCCTCCTGGCGTGATCAAGATGGTAAAAGTAAGCATTGCTATCAAGAGAAGACTGTCTGTGGGCGATAAAATGGCAGGACGTCACGGAAACAAAGGTGTTATCTCTAAGATACTACCTGTAGAGGACATGCCTTATACCGAGGGTGGAGAGCCTTTACAAATAATATTGAACCCACTTGGTGTTCCTTCACGTATGAACGTAGGACAGTTGTTTGAGGTTAATCTTGGATGGGCTGCTAAGGGTATAGGGGAAAAAATAAACCAGATGCTTCAAGCTTGGAGTCCAGATAACCTTAGAAAATACATAAAAGGTGTTTATGGTTCTACAAAAATAAATGAACTAATAGACAACGCCAGCGAGAAAGAACTAAAAAACATCGCTTATACTCTTTCAAAGAAGGGCGTATGTTTTGATACTCCAGTTTTTGACGGAGCTAGCGAAGAAAAGATAAGAGATCTTTTAGAATATGCTGGACTTCCAAAGAGCGGAAAAACAGTTCTCTTCGACGGAAGAACTGGTGAAGCATTTGATAACGACGTTACTGTAGGTGTTATGTATATAATGAAATTGCATCACCTTGTAGAAGACAAGATGCATGCAAGGTCTACTGGACCTTACTCGCTAGTTACCCAACAACCATTGGGTGGAAAGGCACAGTTTGGAGGTCAGAGACTTGGAGAAATGGAAGTTTGGGCGATGGAAGCTTATGGAGCGGCTTATACACTTCAAGAATTCTTGACTGTTAAGTCTGACGACGTTGCCGGAAGAACTAGAGCGTACGAAGCTATAGTTAAAGGTGAGTCTATCCACGAGCCAGGACTCCCAGAATCATTTAGAGTTCTTATAAAAGAGCTTCAAAGTCTTGCACTCAACATGGAACTTATAGAGAGAGAAACGGTACAGTAAAAAAATAAAACTTATAGGAGAGTTGCCTTGAGGGACTTACTAAACTTTTTTGATAAACCCAAAGATCCGCAAAGTTATGTTGCGATAAAGGTTTCTTTGGCCTCGCCCGAAAAAATAAGAGAGTGGTCTAATGGTGAGGTTAAAAAAGCCGAAACCATAAACTACAGAACATTTAAGCCGGAGAGGGATGGCCTTTTCTGCGCTAAGATCTTTGGTCCTATAAAGGACTATGAGTGTCTTTGCGGAAAATACAAGAGGATGAAACACCGTGGTGTTGTGTGCGAAAAGTGCGGTGTAGAGGTTATTCAAAGTAAAGTTAGACGTGAAAGAATGGGTCATATAGAACTTGCTACACCTGTAGCTCATATATGGTTCCTTAGGTCTCTTCCAAGCAGAATAGGAAGTATTTTAGATATATCTTTAAAGGACCTTGAAAAAGTTTTATATTGTGAAGCTTATATCGTCGTAGATGCAGGAGATACAGATCTAAAAGAGGGAGAGATACTCTCTGAGCAGATGTATCAGGCCGCTGTAAAAACATACGGCGAAGATTCTTTTGAAGCTGGAATGAGTGCTGATGTAATAAAAAGGTTACTTAAGAATATAGACATAAACGAGCTTGCTATAACTCTTAGAAAAGAAATTAAAGAAACTCGTTCCGACGCTGAACTTAAAAAATTAGCAAAAAGGCTTAAGATTGTAGAGTCATTTAGATCTTCTCCAAATAAACCTGAGTGGATGATTATGGACGTAGTTCCAGTATTACCACCAGATCTTAGACCTCTTATTCCTTTGGATGGAGGAAGATTTGCAACGTCTGATCTTAACGACCTTTACAGAAGAGTAATAAATAGGAACAACAGACTTAGAAGACTTCAGGAGCTTAATGCACCTGAAATAATCATAAGAAACGAAAAAAGAATGTTACAGGAAGCTGTAGACGCTCTTTACGACAATGGTAGAAGAGGAAAAGTATTTACAGGTCCTAACAAAAGACCGTTAAGATCTTTAAGTGAAATGATAAAAGGTAAGCAAGGACGTTTTAGACAGAACTTACTTGGAAAGCGTGTCGACTACTCTGGTCGTTCTGTTATCGTTGTTGGACCGGAACTTAAACTTCACCAATGTGGTCTACCAAAAAAGATGGCACTTGAACTTTTTAAACCATTCATATTTAACAAGCTCGAGGAAAAGGGCTACGTTACAACAATAAAATCTGCAAAAAAGATGGTTGAAAGAGAGAAAGAAGAAGTTTGGGATGTTTTAGCGGAAGTTATAAAAGAACATCCAGTTCTTTTAAACCGTGCTCCTACGTTGCACAGACTTGGTATACAGGCGTTCGAGCCTGTTCTTATAGAAGGTAAGGCAATTCAGCTTCACCCTCTAGTATGTACAGCGTTTAACGCAGACTTTGACGGTGACCAAATGGCCGTTCACGTTCCTCTTTCAATAGAGGCTCAGACAGAATCGCGCGTGTTAATGATGTCAACCAACAATATACTTTCTCCTGCAAGTGGTAAACCTATCGTCGTACCTACTCAGGACATAGTTCTTGGAGTCTATTATCTAACTAGAGAAAGAGTAGGAGCCAAGGGTGAAGGAAAATTGTTTACAGATGTTCAAGAAGTTTTATATGCTCTCAACGAGGAAGTTGTAGAACTTCACGCAAAAATAAAAGTAAGATTAAATGGTAAATTGGAAGAAACAACCGTCGGTAGAGTTGTTCTATTTGATATTATGCCTGCAGTAGTTCCTTTTGAAGATTACAACAAAGTGTTGGACAAAAAAGCGGTTGCTGACCTTATAGATGCTTGTTACAGATTCGCAGGCAACAAGGCTACATGTATACTTGCAGACAGCCTTAGAACTCTTGGATTTAAGTATTCTACAAAGGCGGGTATATCCATAAACCTAGACGACATGATCATACCTCAAGAAAAACACGTCCTCATAGAAAAAGCTCAAGTAGAAGTTCAAAAGATAGAAGATCAATATAGAGAAGGTTTGATAACTGAAGGTGAAAGATACAACAAGATCGTCGACATTTGGGCAGACGCAAGTGACAAAGTCGCAAAAGAAATGTTTAAAGGTATCGCTTTCGAAAAAGCTATAGATAAAGAGGGCAAACAGGTCGAAGTACCATCGTTCAACGCTATTTATATGATGGCTGATTCTGGCGCTAGAGGAAGTGCGGCGCAGATAAGACAGTTGGCTGGTATGAGAGGATTGATGGCCAAACCAAGTGGAGAGATTATAGAAACGCCTATTACGACGAACTTTAAAGAAGGTCTAACGGTGTTGCAATACTTTATATCTACCCACGGAGCAAGAAAAGGTCTTGCAGATACTGCTCTTAAAACTGCTAACGCAGGATATTTAACGAGAAGACTTGTCGACGTTGCTCAGGATTCAATAGTAACAGAACAAGATTGCGAAACGGTTGACGGTATAGAAGTTCAGGCTCTTATAGAAGGTGGAGAAGTTATAAAAAAACTTGGTGAAAGAGTACTTGGAAGAACGGTACTTGAAGATGTAACAGATCCTTTTACAGGTAGCTTAATAGCTGGAGCTGGCACTATTATCGACGAGGAAGTTGCAGATAAAGTAGATTCAACAGGCGTTGAAGTGGTTAAAATACGTTCTGCCCTTACATGTAAAGCAAGACGTGGTGTTTGTGCTTCTTGCTACGGCAGAGACCTTGCTCTTGGTCACAGAGTTAATATTGGAGAGGCTGTAGGGACAATCGCTGCACAATCCATAGGTGAACCTGGAACACAGCTTACGATGAGAACCTTCCACGTGGGAGGAACCGCGGTAAGAAGAGCAGAGCAGAGTAAGTTTGAATCAAAATTCAGCGGTAAGATTAAATATCTAAAACTAAGAACAGTTGAAAATAAAGACGGCAACTACACAGCGATGAACAGAAACGGAGAATTGGCAATACTTGATAACGCTGGAAGAGAAAGAGAAAGACATCCAGTTGTATACGGTGCAAGAATATTGCACGCAGATGGAGCAGAGGTTAAACCTGGAACTCTTATTGCTGAGTGGGATCCTTATTCTATTCCAATCGTTTCTGACTTGACAGGTTATGTTAAGTACTTGGATCTTATAGACGGTGTAAGTATTACTGAACAGGTGGATGAGCTTAGCGGTCTTTCAAGAAAGGTTGTTACAGATTCAAGAACAGTTTCTCCAAAGATCACTCTGGTCGACGAGGATGGAGAGGCACTAAAGAATGCGATTGGTCAGCAGTTACTTTATATAATTCCTGTTGGCGCTAACATAATGGTCAACGATGGCGATAGAGTTTTTGGTGGAGACGTTCTTGTAAAAATACCAAGAGCGACAACAAAAACAAAAGACATCACCGGTGGTCTTCCAAGAGTTGCAGAACTTTTTGAAGCAAGAAAACCAAAAGAGTCTGCAGTCGTGAGTGAAGTAGACGGTATCGTTACTTTCGCCGAGGAATCCAAAGGAAGAAGAAAAGTTATAGTGACCCCAGAAATCGGCGAGGCGAGAGAATATTTGATACCAAAAGGCAAACACGTAACTGTTCAAGAAAGAGATTTCATAAGAGCTGGTGAACCACTTATGGACGGTTCTGTTAACCCACACGATATTCTCAAAATACAGGGAGAAAAAGAAGTTTCAAAATATCTTGTAAACGAAGTACAAGAAGTTTACAGGTTACAGGGAGTTAAGATCAACGATAAGCATATAGAGGTCATTGTAAGACAAATGCTTAACAGAGTTAGAATTATAGAGCCTGGAGATACAAACTTCCTAATCAACGAGCAAGTAGAGAAGTATATATTCATGCAAGAAAACGATAGAGTCGTACAGAATGGCACAACACCTGCTACGGCAGAAGCGTTGTTGCTTGGTATAACAAAAGCGTCTTTGACTTCAGACAGCTTTTTGGCTGCGGCTTCTTTCCAAGAAACTACAAAGGTTTTAACAGAAGCGGCAATAGCAGGAAAAGTTGACTACTTAAGAGGTCTTAAAGAAAACGTTGCACTTGGAAGGTTAATTCCAGCTGGAACTGGCCTTAATGCTTATGCTTCTGCAGAGTTTTCGGTAGCAGAAGCGGAAGGTTATGGTTATAAAGAGGAAAGTGGTCCAGATGGGTCTAGTACCGGCTCTGATGATGAAGCCGATACATTGGCTTTATAGGGGTACTTGACATTAGAAGCAAAATCAAATATTAGAATGCGGATTGTTTTAGCAAAGAAAGGAGTAATAAATGCCCACGATTAATCAGTTAGTTAAAAATGAAAGGAAGGTGCAAAAAGCAAAAACTAAAGCGCCTGCCCTTGTATCATGCCCTCAAAGAAGAGGAGTATGTATAAGAGTTTATACAACGACGCCTAAAAAACCTAACTCTGCACTTAGAAAAGTAGCAAGAGTAAGACTTACTAATGCGTTCGAAGTGACAGCGTACATACCAGGAGAGGGACATAATCTTCAGGAGCACTCAGTTGTAATGATCAGAGGTGGCAGAGTAAAAGATCTTCCAGGAGTTCGTTATCATATCGTAAGGGGAACATTGGACACCGCCGGTGTTACCAACAGAAAACAAAGCAGATCAAAATATGGTGCTAAAAAAGTAACTAAGTAAATAATTATTCGGTAGGAGATTTTTAAAAGTATGAGTAGAAAAAAAGCAGCAGTAAAAAGAACGGTTCTCAATGACCCAAGATACGGTGACCAGGTTATAACTAGATTTATAAACAAGGTTATGGTCGGTGGAAAAAGAGGAACCGCAGAAACTATAGTTTATGGAGCACTTGATCTAATAAAAGAAAAAACCGGCGAAGAGCCTCTTGCATACTTTAACAAAGCTCTTGGAAATATAAAACCTCCAGTAGAAGTTAAATCAAGAAGAGTTGGTGGAGCTAACTATCAGGTTCCTATCGAAGTTAAGACGGACAGACAACAAAGTCTTGCTATAAGATGGATCGTTTCTTACGCTCGTGATAGAAAAAGCGAAAGGACGATGATGGAAAAGGTCGCCGCTGAACTTATGGACGCTTATAACAGCAGAGGTGCTTCTTTTAAGAAGAAAGACGATACGCTTAAAATGGCAGAGGCCAACAGAGCGTTTGCGCACTATCGCTGGTAATACAGAAAAGCTACAATTCCCC
>Ga0153880_1451593_pt1 | contig 13730 bp, 2 predicted proteins | sample AM7aRNAsmRNA_FD_105227 | JGI IMG/M metagenome (GOLD analysis project Ga0153880, IMG submission 105227) | Metatranscriptome of freshwater microbial communities from Lake Alinen Mustajärvi, Finland - AM7a metatranscriptome (Metagenome... | ecosystem: Environmental > Aquatic > Freshwater > Lake ... | reverse complement strand
GGCTGCATTTGCAAGAAAACTACCAGGAAGTGGGTTCGGCACTCCTTGAAATGTAAGTACACTTGGGTCATAATTAATCTTTAAACTAATCGCCCCAACATCATTAAAATTCGTGACTTTAATCGGGATATTTATTGAACCACTTCCTGTGACCGCTGTATCCGGAATTCCAACGGTAACCTGAGCATACGTAACCCAAGCAAAGGATAGAAACATTATAGTCAAAAGCAGTTTGATTATTTTCATTTCAAGATACCTTATTTTATTTACTACTATAAATTAAAAAGAAGCAGATTTGCAGCAAATGCTGCAAACCTGCTTTCTAAATAAGAATTACTTCATTAGAATCATTCTGTTAGCTTTTGTATATTTCTGACTTGCACCTTCTACTGTCAATTGGTAAATGTATACTCCACTTGTTAATTTTGAAGCATCCCATTGTACTTTATATGATCCAGCTTCTTGCACTAAATCTAATACTGTAGCAACTTGTTGACCCAATATGTTGAATACAACTATCGATACGTGTCCACTTACCGGCATATCGTATGCAATTGTTGTACTTGGGTTGAATGGATTCGGATAATTTTGTTTTAAGTTAAATACTTCCGGTACACTAACTTCAACACTTGGTGCATTGATATTTGATTTATCAATTACTTTTCCACTTGTTGTTGTTATTTCACTTGAAGCGTCCATTGTTAACTCAAAATTACTACCCTTTTGGAACTTATCTGTAGCAGTAAACTTTAAGGTAAATAATACACTCTTGTCGTTTAACTTAAGCCCTGTATTTTCAGCGCTCATATCTGCCCATGCAATTGATATAGTTCCATCAGCTGCATTGCTCTTTGTCATAACCTGGCCTAATCCCTGATTTGCTACTAATCCTTCGAATTTTGCTAATTCTACAGGATAGCTCATCTTCAACGATATTGAACCAAGATTTTCTAACATATTTGCAGATACAGGAATTTCAAATGTTGACTTTGCATTTACTTTCTTAACTGAAGAATTCAATGCTTGTGCATTTGATTTTTGTAATGTAAGATACAATGATTTATTTACATCACCTGTGGCTAATACAGATACGTTATTTACAATATTTGCTGTAGTAACTGTAACTGCTTCACCAAGAGTTGATTTGAATACCCAATCGGATAATACATTACCAGCACCATCCTTGAATGATGTAATTAATCCAACATATCTCTGTAATACAGCTAATGCATCTGTATTATTTACTGAACCGCTGTTGTTAACATCAGCAGCAAGTAATTGAACTGCGGATAATTGATCACTTGGATAACTTGGATTTCCGGCAAAAGCATAATATCTTGCTATTGCTAGAGCATCTGCTGAAGTTATACCACCCCAATCATCTGTTGGTTTTAAATAACTTAAAACATAAGAAGCAGGTGGTAAATTACTGAATGTATAGCTTCCTGTTGCTGTTGTAACTACACTTGGAGCTGCAACTGTTCCATCGGCCTTCTTCAAACTTACTGTTACATTACTAATCAACTTTGCAGATGAGTTAGCATATGTAAATGTACCGCTTATTGAATAACCGGTTACAGTAATATTTGCAGTCGTCTGAACAGGAGTTGTTCCATCGGTTACCTGAATCGTTACAGGAATTGTACCTGGAGTAACTGCTGTATAAGTAAATGCGCCTGTTGTTGCATTTATTTGTGCACTTGCTGGAGTTATAACACTAAATGTTAATGGATCTCCATTTTTATCTGTTGCTTTGTATGTATATGTAATTGCTGTTCCGGCTGCTACAGTTTGACTTGATAAAGTATCTGTAAATACCGGTGCATAATTATGTTTTGTAACTGTAATATTTACAACTACCGGAGTTGAAGTAACACCTGACAAGTCTGTACCTGTAAATGTAACTGAATAACTTCCAGCCTTTCCTAATGCAGGGGTCCAATTAAATGTACCGCCCTGGAAAGCTGTTGTATTATTTGGTGTAAATGTAGAATTTGTCATAGCTGCAATTGATGTCATAGCTAATTTTACTGAATCACCAGCATCTGCATCAGTTGTTGTTACTACAAAATTTACATTTCCTTCTTCAGCAACACTAATATTAACAGGACCTGATATTAATACAACAGGTGCTGCATCTGAAAGTATTTTTACATAAGCAATATTTGAAGTTGTAGATGAAATACCATTACTTGCTAAAACTACTATCTGATATAAACTTGAACTTGCAGTGCCTATAACAGGTTTCATTGTAAGAACACCGGTATTTGGATCAATTGTACAGAATCCCGGTGATGGTTGAATCAAATAATATGTTAATGGTAAATTCTGAGGATCAATTGCAATATATTTGAATGACATTACCTGGCCTTCTCTTAACTGTGTACCTAATGAAGGCAACTGCTGAGCGCCAAATAATGTAAATGAAGGAGCCTGAGTATTTACTTTAATGGTAAATGCTGCTGACTTTGTTGAAAGACCTTTACTGTCTGTTACCACTACAATAATACCTGAATAGGTACCTGTCTGGCTGGGTGAAGGTGTAAATAAAAATTGTCCTGTAGTTGGATTAATGCTTGCATTTGCAGGAGCACCTTGCAATGAAAATGAAATTGTATTATCAGCATCAGGATCTGAAGCATTTACCTGAATAGTTAATGATGATAATAAATTAACTTCATAATATCCGACTACTGGAACTGCTGGGTTGAAAGATGCAATAACAGGAGCTCTGTTTGAATCAGCAACTGTAATTGTTACTGTTTTCATATCGGTTCCACCATCTGCATCTGTTGCAGTTACATTAAGGGTATATGAACCTGCTTGTAACCAACCTGGAGTCCATGTGAATACACCGGTAGCTGCGTTAATTGCAGGAGCAACTAAAGAAGTACCAGTTATTACTGTGGCTGCATTTGTAGAATAAGTAATAGCTGTATTGTCAGGATCAACTGCTTGTGCAGTGAAAGTAACAACAGAAGCTTCTTTACCGCTGACTGCAGGAAGAGCTGTTAAAACAGGAAGTCTGTTTGCAACTGTGTCTGCGCCGCCAAATGATGTGGTTGCCGGTGGATTTTGGTTATTGAATTTAAAGGCAGTTACATTAAACTGACTAATTCCAACACCAACTACTCTTGCAAGAACATAAATTAATGTACCAGAGCCGGTAACATAATTTTGTCCGTTTACAAAAGCAAGATTTCCTGTACCAGCTGTATTATCTGCTGCTATCTGAACATTATATCCAGGATTACTACTGATTGTTCCAGCTACCTGGAAACCGGTAATATTAATAACATTTAATACATTTTTGTTATAAGACATTGCAAATTGATATGAACTAATCTGATCTAATGTTGATAATGGAGTAGTAGGATCAACAACAATAGGAATATATACTACATCACCAACTGCACCAACTGTACCATCCTGTTTAGCAATTTTACCAACACTTAATTTCTTTGCAGAAAGAACGATAATGGTATCAGTGCTTGAGGTTGATAAACCTGAAAGATCAGTTCCTGTGAATGTAACATAATATTTACCTGCTGTACCTAATAGCGGTGTGAATGTTAAAGTACCACCTGCAAATTGGCCAGGGGCTGCTGTAAATGAATATTGCCCTGCTGGTAAATTCGTTGTATATGTTAATTTAACTGAATCTACAGGATTTGTATCAACATCATTGGTTGTTACAACTATTGGAATAGCTGAAATAGTCTCAATGGTTGATTGATTACCTGAAGGATTCAAATTTACTATTGGTTTTGTATCAGCAGCAACACTAATTAAAGCAATTGGAGATAATACAGTATTATTAGTACCATCACTTGCTCCAACATTTAATTGAATTGAATTACCTGCTGTTCCTGCCGGAGGAGTAATTGTTACCCAGCCGGTAGTTTGATCTAATGTAATCCATGATACAATCGGATTTAATAATTTTGTATATTGTAATGGCTGACCTTCCGGATCTATAGCTATATACCGGAATTTTGTAGTCATTCCTTCTCTGATAAATACACTTGATGGTAAATAAGCAGCACCCAATGTTTTATCCCATACAGGAGGATTGTTTACTGAATTTACAACAATTGTAATCTGAGAAGCTGGAGTTGATACCTTTCCTGCTAAATCAGTAGCTGTGAATCCTAATACATATGTTCCCGGAGTCTGTAAATAAGGAGTAGTCCAGGTAAATGTGGCTAAGGAATCGCCGCCAAGGATTTTTGTATTATTTGTAATTGTACCTGTAACAGCTGCTGCTCCGGCTGGAGCACTTATAGTTGTATAAGCAAATACTAAAGATTCATTTGCTTCAGCTAAATCAGCATCCTGGCCTCTTAATTTAATATTTACTGCACTGCCCTGATTAACATGGTATGCACTTGAATCAAATAAAACGCCTGTCGGTACTCTGTTACTATCAGTAACAGTAATAGCAAGACCAATACTCTGAGGTGAAGTCAAGCCGTCTGTTTCTGTAAGTGTAAATGTCATATTCTTAGGAGATCCGGCTGGTGTTTGCTGAGTAAAATCCGGAGTCCATGTAAATAATTTTGTAGTTGCATTAACTGTTGTGAATGCACCAGCTGCAATTGCACTTGTTGGCAAAGCAGAACTTGTAATAGTAAAAGGAACTCCATCTGGTGAATTACCTACTACCTGAAGAGAAATCGGAGCAGCTTCTTTTACTGATATTGCTGGAGGAACAGAAGTTACTGCCGGAATAGTAATAGTTGGCAATTGATTTTTTGTAACCATATAACCAAGCTGTGTAGTTGGTGATGGACTCATTGGGCCGCCGCCATTACCAAATGTTACATTAGTAATAGTAAGAGGTGACAATGTAGGTGTTCCCGGAATTCTTTTTTTAACTACAGCTCTTAAATTTAAGAGAAGCAGCGGATCCGGAGTAGTTGTACTTGTTGTTCCGTTAAAAGCAACTGTACCTGTACCGGCAACTGTATCAACGTTAACTGCAACACCGCCTGCACTAATAGTATTACCTAAAAATGCACTTTGATCTGTTACAATAGCTGTAGATAAAAATCTTAAATCAGTTGGAATATAAGAGAAACTAAATGAATACCATGTTACTCCCTGAGAAGTAATGGCTGCATTTAATTGAACAGGAATATTAATTGTCTGACCAACTAAAATATTATCTGCAGTAGTAAACGTTTTAAATTTTATAAAAAGACTTGAAACAGAAACATATCCAATTGGATTTGTTACTGCTAAAGCACTGCCGCCTAATTGAGCATTTGCTAAACTAATAGTGCTGACACCGGTACCTTTATATGTTACATTTAAATATAAAAGTGTACCAGGACCGGATACTGTACTTGCACTTGCAAAAGCTACATTTATCCTGCCGTCTGTTGGATTAGCTTTATATGATATAGCCTGACCGCCTGTTAAGGTTCCGGTCTGATCAATACCGTCTACTGAAATCTTGGTAGAATCAAATACTACAGTAAATTGAAAGTTTGAAAAACTTCCAGCTGTAATTTTTAATGCTATTTGTCCTGTATTGTTTAACTGCCCCTGAACAGGATTACTAGGAGTATTATTATCCATATAAATTGACGTCTGAGCAAGAAGAGTACCGCCGCCAAAAAATAATAAAACAAGAGCAGAATACAGGAACTTTATTATTCTTAATTTATTTTTTACCATTGTTTTTTCCTTAAATCATTATTGAAGCAAATATAACCTGCTGTTAAATTTAAGGAAGCAAGATCAGAAGATCTTGCTTCCTTGCAGTTTTTTATTTCATCAACATCAGTTTCTTTGTAGCTACAAAGTCACCAGCATCGATTCTGTAAATATACATTCCGGATGCTAATGATTGACCAAAACTATTTCTTCCATCGAAAGTAACCTGGTAAAATCCTGCTTCTTGAGTTTCATTAACCAATGTTCTTACTAACTGTCCTTCTATGTTATAGATTGACAATTTAACAGGGGTTGATTTAGCAACAGAATATTTTATTACTGTACTTGGGTTAAATGGATTTGGATAATTTTGACTTAATTCAAAGTTAGCAGGTACTAAACCTACTGTCATTGTAGCAAGTGCAATTGATTCTTTATTATTAATTGAAGCGCTTCCTGTAAGATTAAATTTAGCATCTTTATTCTTTAAGGTAAAGTTTACATCAACTAATGCTGCTGCTGAAATAGGTGTTACGCCAGCCATAACAATTGTAATTTGACCATTTGCTGCATTAAATGTAGTAATCCAGTCTTTTGGTAAATTGTTTGTTACGCCTGCAACATCTGCTACTTTCTGATCATATGTAAGGTTATAAGTAATAGCATTAACATTTGAACCATTTGCTATTGTTAATGGAACACTTACAACGTTTGAATTTGCAGCTGTTTTTGACAACGGACTGCTCATTGCTAAAGTACCCTGGCATGCAACTTCTTTCGGATATGCTGTATTTTCAATTGGGAATGCTGTCATGTTGCCGCCTGCTCTTACTAAGATTAAGTAAGCATCATATGCGCCAACTGAGAATACTGTTCCTTTTGGTGAAGTTCTGTAACCTGTTGTGGTAGAAGAACCTCTTGTTACATCACCTAATGCGAAGTTAATTAACTGGAATGGAACAAGTACTGTTGCACTTGGATCGAAATATGGGAAGCCAACTGCCATTCTTAATGCATAAGTTGCATCTAAAGCATTTGCCTGACCTGCGCCGCCAAATGGAACACCACCAGCATCAATACCGTCAATGTTACCATACTTCTTATCAAATGCTACTTTATTTAATACTATTGTATTTGTATAAGTAGTACTGTTATAAGCTGCTGTGACAACAAGATCATATGCCTGATTTATATCGTCAACAACAAATGTCCAAGCTGGTGAATATACTGAAGGTATAGCTGAACTTGTAAGTCCTGGTAATGTATAAACTGTTGCAAGTGTAGTATGGTTTCTTAAAACTGCTGACCAAACAATCGAAACACCGTCAGGATTGCATGCTGAATAAGACCATGTTACAGGTGCTGGTACATAATTAATTGTAGGTGAAGCTGTATTTCCTGCATTTGGAGTAATTACAACTGCCTGCAATGAATCTAATACTGTAATAGTATAAGTAACTGTTGTAGTTTGCAATGTAGGATCGCTAATTGAATTATCTTTTGCCTGGAATACTACTGTATAAACCGGACCTGTACCTTCTGCTGCACCCCAACCTGGAGTCCAATTGAATGAACCGGTATATGTGTTTGTTCCTGGTGTAGTATTAGCGCTTATTGTTCCGTTAGTTGCAGGAGTACTTGAAAGTATCGTAACAACCGGAGGAACTGTTCCTGCTAAACTGCTTGCTACAACTAAAGGAATAGTTAATGGTTTCATTTCCTTAACTGTTCTTGTGTAACCCTGTAAATCAGCTGCAAATGCAGGAGCTGATATAGGAAGACCAATAGTGAATACTGAAGGAGCATTAGTAATACCGCCTTGAGATGCTGTTGTTCTTACCCATACTGTTGTATCATTGTAAGTAGTATTTACAACCTGAGCATTATTTGTACCATCATCAGCTGTTGATAATGCATACCAATTTGTCAGAATTGAGTTTCCTAATCTTCTGATACCTCTTAAATTCAAGAAGGTTGAATATGGACTTCTTAAATTTGTACCTTGCATTTCTACATCATATATCTGTGTCTGTGATAATCCTGATGGAGTTGAATATACTGACCAATAATAAGGAGCAGTTTTTCCAATCAGAACACCATTTCCGCCAACTGCCGGGAAACCAACTGAACCGCCTGCTGTAGAATCAACGTTTCTAACAACAAGTGTAGTAGGACTTCCTAATGGATAGGACGGAGTAAATGTAATTGTTATAGGTCTGTAAGCAGCTTTTGTTCTGCCTGTTCCGTCATTTAATGGAATTGGTAAAGCACCAACTGGGAATACAAATCTTCCGTCGCCTGCTGTACCATCGTTTAATTGACCTGGTCTTGCTACGTTACCAACAATGTGTCCAACTCTTGTTGTATCCATTTCAACTGCTGATCTGTCATATCCTAAACCTGAGTTTGTTGCTCCGTTTGGACGAGGCAGATTAACCATGTGTGTTGTTGTGTCAACTACAATGATACCGTTTAAGAAGAACAGTTCATTTGTAATTGTTAAGCTGCCGCCAACTAAATTAACTACCGGGAAGGCCGGTGTTAACGGCATGTTAACTGTTAAGTTTGGAACTGAGAAAGTAGCCGGAACCTGAATCTTCTGACCACTTGCACCTGCTACTACTAAACCTGTAGTTGCATCAGCAAATGTTAAAGTTGGGGTTGTAGCATTTACGAATGGCGGGTTATCTGATTTAACAACGATGTTGCCTTTTGCAGTAACCTGTACACCTGAAGCTACAACTGTATTATTTCTAATTATAATAGAATCAGTTGCTGTAAATGAAGAACCTAAAGTGGTAACTGCATTTGATACGTCAACTGATCTTGTAACGATCAATTTTGCTAGCTGTGGTCCAAGTTCAACACCTGAAGTAATATTTCCGGTTGGTGTTGCGCCGGCAGCTTTTGTAGTGTTATAAGTAAGAGTATAAAGAACCGGTAAATTAACTACGGCACCTGATGTAGTAGCATCAATTGAAGCTACATTATTTCTATAGATATAACCGCCTGAACTAAGTGAAAATGTATTTGGACCAATGGTAAATACACCCATAGCAAGTGTTAATGCATTAGTAACTGTTTTACTTGCTGGTAATATTACTGCGTCTGTAGATAATGTACCTGCAATTGTTAAATTAGTTACTGATGGTAATGTAGCAGGCCATACTGTATTATTGATAGTTGAACCAGTAAGATAAGCTGTTGCTACAAATGATATAGCGCCTAAATATTTAGGAGCAATATCAAATCCGCCCTTTGACCAGTTAACAATAGCGCCGTCGCTGACTGACAGTCTTGGGGTTGGGATTACTAGGTCTGTGATAGTAACTTTAGTTGCACCGTTATTATCAGCTAACATAACATCTAAGTTATTTGTAACTGTAATAACACCACTTGTTGGTGTTAATGTTGCAGCTGCAGTTGCTGGCGTAGCACTTGAAAATCTCAAGTTTGGAATTGTAAATCCATCTACTGATTGATCAACTGTCATTGTACCATTAAATACCATATAGCCTAATGAACCAGGGGTTGTTGAAGCTATATATTGACCGGTACTTGGAGACATTGAAGCTAATGAATTTCTTACAAATGAACCCTGGAAGATAAGAGTTCTGCTTCCAAAGTTAATGTTTCCAGCTGTATGAGTAAATACTGCAGTAACAGTGAAACCTGTGTTTGATGTTCCCTGTAAAGATACATCATTTGAAATTGTCAAATTAGCAATTGACGGGCTTCCGTTATATGTAAATAATAAAGGAGCATTTGGTGCTGTAGCATTTAAGGTTAATAAACCTGTACCAGCTAAAGCTCCTGTATTCTGTATTGTGAAGTTTTTACCTGTTAATGTAAGTGCAGCATTTAAGGTCAATGTTGCAGCTGCATCAACTTGTAAATTTCCGGCTATTGTTAAAGGTTGGCCACCGCCTGCTAAAATAAGTGTAAATGTACTTGCATTAGCTATTTCAACATTACTTGCAATAGCGTCAGTAGCATTTATTACTTTAAGTGATACTGCACCGGTTCCAAATTTTAATAATCCGGTTGAACTGAATGTAGCTTTTGGAGCAGCACCATTTAAAATATTAGCTGCACCACGAACTTCATATGTAAATCCGTTAAGATTAATTAAACCACCTTCATGGTCTAAAATATCTGAACCAATTAAATTTTTGTTTAATGTAAGAGTTAAATCTGTTGTTCCGGCCACTGTCAGTAATTCACCAAGATGTGAACCATCAAAAGGAATACCGGTTCCCATATTTAAGCTTAAATTAGCAACATCGCCTAAAAACCAAATATCGCCATTAGCAGGATTAGAAGCTACAACATAATCTGTACCTGCACCGCCTCTAATACCATCAGTACCTAATAATCCGTCAACTAAAGCTGTTGCGCCATTAATAGCGTTGCCTTTTGAATTAGCTGCAACATATATAAATGGTAAATATCCAGCACCTGTAATAGTTGTACCGGCAGTAGCTGCCAATTTCAAAAGTCCGGTATTATCAATATTTGCAATATCACCATTCAAATTAATTGTTGCGCCTGCCATTACTAATGTAAAGCCTGCTTTAATAACTAAAGCCTGGTTTGCATTTACTGTAATTGTACGGTTAATTTGTGCGCTCACTCCAATCTGGACTGAACCTTTACCGCTAACATTTCCGTTTGAAGTAGCAACTGTTAAATCCTGAACTTTTGTATCATAACCGCCACCTATAGCAGGTAATTCAAAGCTTGAAGCTTTGTCATAACCAATATAAGTAATGTTAACATTTGATATGTAATCAGGAGTAGCATCAAATGTACCTGCATTTCTTACCAATGTAGGATATACAGTTATATTATTGAAATGAATATTTCCTGCACCAGTTGCGGAACCTAAAGTAAGGTAGAATGTTCCTTTGAATGCACTTGTTGCATTACATCCGGCAAAACTAACTGCTGTACCAAGGTTATATACTTCAAAATCACCAAAATAGGTGCCGGCTGCTGCAACAACAGTTTGTGTACCTGCTGAAGCGCCGTTCATTGAAATACGAGCCTGGTTTGTAGTTGTATAACCATTAGCGCTTATTGTAAATGCAGCTGTAGGACCTGTCAAATACAGGGTTGCTCCGCTGAATGCAATAATGCCAGTAGTAATAGTTAAGTTTCCAGCTATTCTAAAGTTACCGCCAATCCAGTTTAATGCTGGAACTAGTCCGGTAGTATTATTAAATACTAACCCGCCCGGCCATACAATTTCATTAACACTTGTAGTAACCGTTTGAGTTGTAGAAGAAGATGGAGTATTTATTGTTATTATTGTTGTAGCATCTGCAGTAAAAGCAGGAACTCCCGATGCATTACCAATTACATGGTTTGTTCCGTTAGCTGCAATACTTACAATTCCTGTAAATTTAAGAGTACCACTAATCCAGTTTAGATTATTGATATTTGTAATAGAAGCGCCTGTACCAAGTAAATCTACTTCGCCGCCTCTAACATCAAATGTACTATTATTAAAGTTAACAGCACCCGTGTGGGTTGCTGGAACTGAAATGACACCATTAGTACTTACAATACCCTGACCGACAAATATAACACCTGCAACAACGTTAGGGAATGATATTGTACCTGTTCCGTCATTTTGAATTTTTCCAGTGATTGTAATAGCGTCACCGGTTAAATCTAATGTGATATTACTCTTTCCATAATTCCATATATTTCCGCCAATTATATGAGTAACAGCAGCAGCTCCGACTGCAGCAATAATATCTGCGCCTGTAGCTGTTCTGTTGCTTGAAATATCACCAGTAATATTTATAACGTTTGCTCCGCTAAAATAAATGCAACCACCTATTCCAACAGTACCGTCACCATTTCTTATATTTTTTCCATAGAATGTTCCAACAACGGTATTTGCCTGTCCAAAATCGATGGAACCTGCAGTACCTTCAATTGTAGCATCTCCAACAGTTGACATATTTATTACATCACCTGTAAGACTTGAACTAGTTCCAATTGTGCCTGAAGTTCTACCAGTAAAAAGAATATTACCGTTAGTAAAACCAGCAGCGGCAGCTTTTGCTATTTGAGCATAATTCTGGAAACCGCCTGTTACAACAACATTAGCTGTCGTGGCTGAGAAAACAATTCTCAACGAAGTTGCAATAGATGATAGTGCTGTAACTCCTGTTGTAGTTAATTTACCAGAATTTTTAACATAACCGCCAATAGTAATATCAGTAGAATTAGTTAAGGTTTGAAGGAAACGAATTTCTGCGCAAGTTGTCATTGCAGTAGTTCCTGTTACAGCTCCGCTAATTGTTCCGCTCAAAGTAACATTATTATCTATTGTAACAGGTCTGTTGGCAAATGATATAATGCCAATATTAGCTAAAGCACCAGCTACTGCTCCAAAACTTGCAGAGTTAACAACTGATCCTTTAATTCTTAATAGAGTTGCTCCTCCGGAATTGTCACTAACTAAAATCTGGCCATTACCTGATGCAGCTGTAAGTGCTGAACCATTTAAGGTTACATCGCCATTTATAGTCAAAGCAGTTGTATTAACTGTTGTAATATTTAGCACACCGTTACCTGAGTTAGTAATAGCTCCGGTTGATGCGACAGCGTTAAGAATAACACTTGCTAAATTTTTAGCAGTAACTGATCCACTTGCAACTGCATCAGCATAAAATGTATACGCTGTAGCAGCATCAACTACCAAAGCAGTATTAGCTAATAAAAGCGTACCGCCTGATGATGTAAGAGGAAGAACACCTGCAGCATTTGATAAAGATACATTGCTTAAGAGTGTGAATGATAAGGTACCATTCTGGATAGTAGATCCGGAAGGTAATATGTGCTGCGGATCTGATGCAGCAGTATTATTTAATGTAACTGTGTTTGCATTTAAATCAGCAACAGTATTAGCTGCTGCAATAACAACAGGTGTTGTGCTTGGTATAGTGAAACCTGTACCAATACTTAGTTTACCTGTAATAGTAGGAGTAGAACCAGCTTTGAATAAGAAGCTTGCTGTTGTTCCGCTTGTATTAACTGTAATGTTTCCGATCGATGTTCCTGTTACAGGAAATTCATCACCGGTTGTAATATTTGTTGTACCTGTAGTAACATATGCAAAATTAACTGTACCTGAATATAATAATTGCCCTGTAACTGTAGCAGTAGCCTGACCACGGTAAACTGTACCAGCAACCGTGATTAAACTGCTTGAATTTAAAACATTACCTGAGGTAAGTATTATACTACCGGTAAGTTTGAATGTACCGTTGTTAAAAGTAACATTATTTCCAGCTCCGGGTTGAAAATCAACTGTACTTGTAACAGTTGGGGTATTTGCACCCAAACCAGGAGAGAGAAGTGAAGTTCCAATTATTGATTGGAATGTAACTGCTTTTGTAACTGTAATTACAGTAGGTTCACCGGTAGCAGTTGTATAATCTGTACCAGTATAAGAAACTACTATAAAGTCGCCTGTATTAGCAGCTATTAAAGCGCCTGCAGCGCCACCAATAGTTCTTTTAGGACCTGTAACGAAATCGTCAGGACTTGGAATTGTGGCTGACAAACCGTTTCGCCCGTCATTTCCTATTTGATTGTTCACAAAGTACGTTTGGCTTGCAAATGATAAACCACTTAGCAAAACCATCAACATGAAGAGTAGTACGCTGTGTTTAAAAAGAGTTTTTAGATTCATATTTTTCTCCGAAAAATATTTCATAAAGTTAATTATTTTTTATAGAAACGAACATTAAAAAAATGAGAATTGTTACTCAATTCCTCTACGGTGGTAAACACTTCGGCATATTTTCCCTCCCAAATTTTGTTAATATTATTTTTTATTCTCGTCATCTAATTTTAATTAATCTAAAGTTATATATGTAATTAATTTTTCTATCTGCGAAATTTTGAAATTTAGCTAAATAAATATATACTATTTAAAATTAAAATCAATGTCTTTGAGGCATCAACTTTAATATAATTATTTTAATTCAATAAAAATTATGGAAAAAATAATTTTTAGTCAATATAATTTATATTTATTATACTCGTGC
>Ga0153880_1018512_pt1 | contig 13928 bp, 1 predicted proteins | sample AM7aRNAsmRNA_FD_105227 | JGI IMG/M metagenome (GOLD analysis project Ga0153880, IMG submission 105227) | Metatranscriptome of freshwater microbial communities from Lake Alinen Mustajärvi, Finland - AM7a metatranscriptome (Metagenome... | ecosystem: Environmental > Aquatic > Freshwater > Lake ... | reverse complement strand
GGCTGCCTTTCTTTTTTTTTATTACTGACGATTATTTTACAATAACCATCGCCTTTGATACTGATTGAGAACCGAAACGCAATACTAATGTGTAAACACCTGAAGATAAGTTCTCACTGCTGAACTGTACATGGTAAGAACCAGCGTCATAGTTGTTTGAAGCAACCTTTGATACTAATTCACCTTGTAAGTTGTAAACTGCAATGTCAACATATCCGGATTCGGGTAATGTCCACTCAATAGTAGTTGTATTTCCAAACGGATTTGGAGTGTTTTGAATGTTAAGTTCATTCGAAAGTCCAATAACACCTCCATTAACGAGATACATTCCATTTGTCTTATATGTTAATCCATTGAGTTTCTTACCTTCGATTAAGTCGGTAATATCTGTAAGATTAACATTCAATGTTTTTGCATTTGTCGGATCAAAAGCTTTAATTGTTAGTTGTTCACCTTCAATAGCGCCGTCAATTACCTTTGTCATGGAGTTATCACCCCAAATTGTAACCGCTGCGCGACCATTATGAACAACACCGCTTCCGATTATTTCATTGAGTCCATTATAGACACCGACTTCGGTACCTTCGAATAGATTTTCTGCTAATACAACCATAGTGGCACTGTTGCCTGTTGCCGTTACTGCTGAATGCAAGTATTGTGGCATTGGCTCATTGTTCCAGTCATTGACAGCAGTCGTTCTTTGAGAAGCTGGATATGTTAAGGCTGATCCATTTAAGACGTAGAGTTGATAACCCTTGCCCTGAACCATTGTTCCAACGTTTCCTTCGAAAGTATTTATTTGATAGTTAGGCCAGTAAATTTCTCCATTGCCATTCTTAGCAACAACAAGTTTATTTCCTAAGCTTGCCAATGCAGTTGATGCCTGCATATCTACTAATGGTAAGTATGATACTAAATACCAACCTTGGGTTTGCATTGAAATAGTAGATGATGATGTACCAACTACAGAACCAATTATATTCAATGTATCAGGTGCATTCATATACACGAGATAACCGTTAAGTGGATTCCATGTTGATAAACCACCGCCGCTTGCCATACGGAAATTGCCAGCTCCGTCCTTAATAATTAATAAGTTCGAATGACCATTCCATATATCACTCATCGAAGTACTGACTGGATTGAGATGACTTGAAATCATATTCCAGCCGTGATGCAATGCTATTGATTGTGTTGGTAATCCTGATTTCGTAGTAAACTGCCAGATTTGTGACGGTTGATCACTATTTCCGGTTAATTTAGAAACTACCTGCCAATAATAAGTTGTACCGGCTAATAAACCGCTAACTTGCAATGGCAATGTATAATAACCAGGAGTTAATGTTTGTGAAAATACAGGATTACTTAAATTACTATTTGTTGAAATAATAAGCTTGTAACCATCAGCGCAACCATTAGCAGTCCAATTGAATTTTGTTGAATCAAAATCATATTTGACACCAGGAACAAAATTATTTGGAGTTCCACTAAATACAGGAGATAATGAATCAACATAAATCGTAACAGTATCTGCCATCGGTCCACCGCATCCTGAGGAGGAATCTACTGCATAAACATAATATTTGCCCGGAGGGAATGGATTGGTAATATCAATTGCCTGACCCAAACCACCTTGTGGCATATACAATGTATCACTATTATAGATATTATAATATAGACCTATCTGAGAACCACTAAGTGACAATGTTACACCCATCTGATCACCTTTACAATAATGACCATTATTAGAGACTGTGAAACGGTACTTTGTAGGAGCATTAATCTGACGAATTAAGATGGTATCAAGCTGAACACTTGTGCAACCTCCAGCATTCTTTGCTACTGCATAGTAATTACCACCAGGGAATGTACCAAAGTCTAATGAATTGCCAGTTCCTGTTTTTGAACCGACAAGTGAACCACCACTAATAAAGCGCATTATTGGTCTATAGGGATAAGCATAACTCACACCTCCACCGGAACATACATCAGGAGCATTATAACATTGGATGTCACAATTAAAACTACCAGTATATTCATAGTTTGTATAACAATATGAAGAGCTATTACCTGTTCCATTTAAGAAGCAAACATCAAACATAATATTATCTCTACCGTTCCAAACGAATTCTTTTGCGAACTTATGATCATTCCATCCATTTATACAAGTATATTGGGTAGGACCATAAACAACTGTCCAACCAGATTCATCAGGTGGAGCTGTCGTCATAGAATTTGTAGTATGCTTAATTTTAATTGTGAAATTATTCAATGGCCAAGCAGCGCCATACATATAACCTACCTGGAATCCTAATCCACCGATTGGTCCAGCCGGGAATCCTATTCTTTTGAGTTCAGACGCCAATACCAAGTATTGTTGTCTCCAACTGGTATAATACCAATAATAAGGACTTGCAGTTGATGTATAGCCTTGAGAAGTATTTAATTGTGTCGTCTTAAATGAATTCTGATATAAATTATAAGTAATATCTAAGTCTGAACCATTAAGAGTAAGAGGAAGACCAGCGCCGCCCTGACAAATTGTTCCACCACCATGAAGTTCATATCTTCCTGGAGAGTTATTAATTTTAACAACTGTGGAATCCATCAAAGCTGAGCAACCATAAATACCAGTTCCATAAACATAGTAAGTACCTGCTTCTTTATATCTGTTGCTAAAGCTAAATGCAGCTCCGGTACCAACTCTATTTTCAAGAGTTTTACCATCCTTAACCAGTTTATAACCAGGATTTACACTTCCACCAACATAGAACTTCATCGTAGGTCTGTAATATGATTGATAGACATACGGTGGGGTATATCCACTACAAAGATCATTTCCATTAACATAATAGTAATTACTCATTATAGTAGAAGTGTATGAAACATATACAAGAGCATAACTTGTTGTTGATGTTGAATAACTACACCAATCAAGCATAATATTAGATTGACCGTCCCAAATATATTGTTCATCAAATGTAATTTTATTCCAACCTACATAAGGTGTGATATCACCTGTATGCACACATGATGTCCAATTACCCGTTGTGTCATAAGCTCCACCAACAGTAGATGCACTTGTTGCCTTAATTTTAAGCCTCCAATTTTGAACAGTTCCAACAGTATTAAGGTTACCTATATCAAAGCCTATAGCTCCAATTGGTCCAGCAATCAAGCCCATACCGGCTAATTCGCTTCCTAATACAATTGTCTGTGTTCTGTTAGCATTTTGGTATCTACTAAATGGATTGGGGAATGAAGTAGTATATTGCTCATAACCGATTTGTAATGACTGGTTGTCAGTTCCTTTTAATCCAATGTTTACACCAGCAGGTATATCACCATCACAATAAGAACCGCCACCTTGTATAGCATATTTCTTGGGAGCAGGTGAACGAACAACGCTCACTGCGCCAAGCATATCTATTGTACAATTTGAATCTGAAATAGCATAAGCAGTATAAACGCCGGGTATAGTCTGTAAACCAAAGTCTAATGGTGCGCCATTCTTACCTTGCAATCTTGAACTTGCTATTGTTGAATCATTAACTGCAAGATAATATGTTACACTATCACCAGATGTCATAAGTGAGATAGGAACACCGACTCCGCCTTCACAATAAGCACCGCCACCAGTAAGTTGACGTTGAATAGGTGACCACAATATGCTTAACTTATTACTATTATCACTGGTTGCATATGGGAATGTTGTGTTTGCACGAATTCTATAAAGACCTGCATCCCAGGTACCACCAATTACACCTCTGACAACGTAAGTTCCTTGTGAGCGAACACCGACAAATGAACCTAATAAGCGATTTTGACCACCGTAAAAAGTCGGAATTAACCAAACCTCAAGAGTATTACCCTGATCAGCATCTACATTTGACATAGTTACCTGAACGACAACACTATCGTGACGGCAATATGAATATTTTGAGATTGAGCTAACAGTAAGTACCGGCAATACTGGACTTACAGTTACACCATAATTCTCAACATCACCAGTTGTAGTTATACCGCAAGGACTAATGGTTTCATCACTTGTTATTCTAACTCTCATCTTAACTCTGCCAAGACCTGATGTTTGAGGAATAGTAACATTGGCATGGAATGTCAAACCTTCGTCAGTAGTTGCAAGCATGATTACTTCACCTGGATCATCTAATACACCGTTCTGATTCCAGTCAAAGTAGGCGGAAACCAAATCGGTTGGTAAAGCGCCGTTTGCTGTAACTGTAAGTGGAACAACATCACCTAAAGTGACTAATGTAATACCAGCAGGATTTGGATATGGTCCATAATAGTATCCATAAGGATAATATACTGAGAAGTCTGAATATCCGGATGTATCAGGGCAATCTGAATCATAATTAATTGTATTAAATGTTACATTAGAAATATAATTCGTCACACCAGGTGAACATGCGGTAACTGCGCCTTTGCAATAACTTGCTGTAACAAATGCAAAACGAGCAGACCATGGTCCGTTTAGACCGTTCTGTTGAACACGTACTCTCCAAACATATTGTTTCTTTTCAGGTAATGTATTACCATATTGATAGAAATTAATATTGGGTATAGTCTGTGTAACATGTAGTCCATAACCATAAGATGTATCCTGGATTTCAATTTGATATTGATAACCCATTGTACTATCGGGAGCCAAAAGTTCCCATGTAAATCTTGGAGACTGTGGCGCTGACGAATCTGCATTTGTTGGGAATGTCAGATAAGGCACAGGGAACGGAGCTGTTTCAAACGATGGCAATTTAACATCATCAAGATGAATATTATTGTACTGATCGCTTTGTGCTTGGAATATAATATAATTAGATGTTCCTGCATATTCTTCAGGCATATAAACAAAGTATTTATACCAACCAACTGAATCTTCTGTATGAACATCAGAATTATATATAACATTCCAGTTGTCCAATTTTCTTGCGTTAGATGATTTATCTTGTACTGTATCTAAGTAAACATTTAACATACTACCTGTACCTGCTCCATTTGACTGATCGGCTTCTCTGTAGAGCCAGAAATACATTGGGACAAGATCACCAGGAACTCTTTGAGACAAATCAAACTTACGTGAAATCAGGTTAGCAGTAGATCCTGCGCTTGCTGAGTGAGCATTATAGGATGCTATCCAAGTTCCAGTATGAGGAAGTATTGATGGATATTGAATAGGCGGATTAGAAGAAGCTGATACTCTTGCCCAGTTAATAGCATCATTTGTTTGATCTATCCAATTATTAGGAGCATTTCCCGGAGGGAATTTCGGATTTTCAAAACTTTCAGTTGTGTTAATTGAATTTGTTACAAATCTCCATTGTGTCCAACAGCTATAATCTAAGCCATTAGTTGCCTGGACTCTCCAATAAACAGTTTTGTAGTATCCAAATGTATCAACATAGAATCTATTTGCGACTAATCCTGCTGTATCAGCATAGCTTGACGGGAAGTAATTAGGATTGCTTGAAACCTGCAAATGATAGCCTGATGCTGCCCATACGGGTTTCCATTCGAATGTTAAAGTATCCTGAATTACATTGGTTGCAAAATTAGCTGGGTATAACAATGTTGGACATTCTAATGTGCCTTTGGTATAGAACCACCAAAGAACAGTCCAGTTACTTGCAATAAAGTCGTTGCGAGCTTGAACTCTCCAGAAATATCTTTGAGTAGAGTCAAGTTGCACAGGTGCTATAGTGTCAATTACTGGACCAACGGTAATAACATTGGCATCAGCAAAATTCGCATCCGTAGAATATTGCAACGTATAATATGTTGCAGAAGGCACTGAAGTCCAACGGAAGTTTGTTGGATTAAAGTCTGCCGCATATTGGTTGTTTTTTGGATACAAACGAGATGGTGGGGGCAATAACTGACCGCCACTGTATTCATAAGCGCCTATTGTAGGCAAAGCATAACGACCGAATCCGTTAATATCCTTTGGTACTTCTGTACGAGCAACACCAGCAAATATCATTGGCGAAGTTATAATAACATCAAGATTTGTATTTGATACGAATCCGGGATTGTATGTAACTGAATAATCATCGGACTTAGTAACTGCAGCAGCCCAAGCGCTGACAGTATTATATTCTGCATTGACTGCCCTAAACATACCATTGGAAGTATAATAATCATTATAATTACAACCTCCGCCTGATGCTGTTTCTGTAAAAGTACTAAAGCATATTGCATATGTTTTAATATTTGATGGGTTTGTCAGCTGATTTGCAAAAATATTATTATTCAATTGCAATCTATTATCTGCTGCACTATAGAGATTGGCTGTTAACAGACCGGTAATTGATGATGCAACTGTTCCATAAAGATTAATACTATTAAATTCAATTTTAGTATCATTAGAAGTAGTAGTTGCAATTCCTATAATTGATTTAGTAATATCTTGGCTGCCAACCGCAATGAGATTATAAACTGCGTTATTAGTAATCAATGCAAGACTATCCAAATTATCATAAATGCCATATACTGAACCGGCATTTAAAGTATTACGCAATCCATAAACTTTATTAGCATTAACTGTAATTCCTTTACAATTATCAGTCCATATACCTCTTACAAAATTATTTGCGCCTGTCACATTGAAAACTGAATTGCCTTCAATGACGTTAGGATTAGAATAATTCCAGAGATTTTTAGCGCCAAACATAGCAATACCATTTCTGGTAATATAATTTGATGCAACAGAACTACCAATATCATTACCAAGGATACGAATTCCTTGCAAATGTGAACTGGTGTCCGATGAAGTGCTTGAAACAAAAATTCCTGTAGCTGCTCTTGATATAGCATTATTAGATATAGTAATATTGCGGTTATTTTCTCCGGAGAGAACCGTACTATTAACACCAATTGTTAATGCATAGGTGGAAGCAGTTGATAAATTGCCTGCACCAAGAATATTACAATTCTTAATTACATCATTAGTAGCGCCATTAAAGAAATCTTTGTCAATAGCTAATGTAACAAAATTCGATCCCGGAGGCGCTTGCTGACAATCGTTCTTTATTGTTAAATTACGATTTTCACCAATACCGTCCTGACTACCATTGATTATCAATCTGTCTGTGCCGACAAATTGGAAAGTAATGGGAGAATTAATGCAAGTAACAGTTCTGTCACCGCCTGAAGGATAGACAGTTAGATTATATGGTCCAGCTGTGTTGGTTTCAATCCAGTTACCAAGCATTGCAGTCTGAGGTTCTGTAATATCACTGATAATCTCGAGTTGAGTATTACCTTCAAATCCAGCAACTTGAACTGCATTAAATGCTTCATTAAAGTTATTGAAATTAGCATTTGGAGCTCCAACTGTATATGGACCGCTCATTGGGTTCATAATCTTTCTGTTGCCTGCTGGTGCAGTTACAACCGGTATTTTTGCTGTAGGCGTATTGGCAAGTGTAAATCCTGTGCATTCAGCGTCAAGAACGTGGAATGTTTGAGCAGGATAAGCAACATCATAAGCAAGCCAGAAATAGTTAGTACCGGGAAGCAACATTCTTGTTCCATTAATTGTGAATGTTCCTGTAGGAGTGCTGACAGTACTTCCAAATTGACTTGAGGCTGCGAATGTCGGATTATTTCCTGTATAATATAACTTTGCTCCAACAATATCAGCGGCTCTTGTAGTTCCATTAATATTAAAGGTAAAGCTATTAGCTGTTAAAGCTGATGTTAAACCTTCTGTAGTTACAATTACCTGGATTATTTCCTGATCTGATGAACCTGGTGTTACATAATCCGTAGAAGCTGACGCTGTTGAAGATGTTAAGAATGTCATAGGAACATCCTTAAGGAAGTAATATTCTGTCAACAATGCCGGATGTGTGTTTGCTGCATCTCTTTGAGTAACATTACCAAAATAAACATATTTGGTATTGTAATCCTCTCTGAAATAACTACCACCTGGGAATTGTTTATAACCAACAAGATTCATATCCTGGGCTACGTCTTTTGATAGACCGGTAGGTATTCCTCTTGTTGTTGGATCAGTTGAATATATATTTCCTATTTGTGATATTGTAAGGTTATTGTTACCATTTGCTCCGTATGACCAAAGGTAAGGACCACCAGGTGACCAATAATCTAATGCAAGACCGAATCTGTCATTCAAACTTGAAATATTGGCATCAGGAATTCTATTTACTTCCTTACCTGTTATATCCAATAATACGATTGCGCTGTTTCCACTGGAAACCCAGAATCCGCCCTGATTGGTATTATAAGTCGGGTCATAAGCAATTCCATTGACTGTAATGCTGCTTCCGGTAAATACTATCGGAATTGATGCAACTAAAGCCGGTGGATTGATTGTAAACTTATAAATAGTCGAAGGTGATGAATTCAATGCTGTATAGTAATAGGTTCCATCCCAATCTGTTTCTGTAATAGGAGCGCCGGGGAAGCCCGGTACTGTTACTTCTCTCAAATAAGAGAAGCCATTGGATGCTTTATCAAATGTAGCAACTCTTGCTCTTTGTGATAATCGCGTTCCCATATAATTTATGCCGTCATAACCACCACCAACAAAATCAGAATCTTTGTTGTTGTTTTCGAGGTTTATCTTAGCTGTTAAATCCCATGGTACTGCTGCGCGAACTGTATATTCACTCGGTAGGGCAATGCTAATATTATATGTAGTATCCATTGTTACGATGCTTGTGAGATTTGTATGTATTACATCTCCAAGAGGCGCAGTTTCCGGCAATTCATAAGTAAGCCAGAAATAGCTTGTGCCGCCTGCTAATGCAACATTTGTCAAATTCATTGTTATTGAATTTCCGGTTGGATTTGCTACAAAACCAACTACTTGGCTTGGCAATGCCATCCATGGATCAAAACTACCGTTTGTACCGGTAAAGTATAATCTGACATTTTGAATATCATTAGCAGTATTTGTTGTGCCTGTCAAATCAAAATTAAATTGTTTGATTAATTTGTAATTGAAATTGCCAGGAGCAGTAAACGATACAGCCATCATCTGATGCTTGCGGTTAAATCCTCTGGGCAATGTGGTCGAAGCTGGCTGTGAAACTGATACTGAGCTAATAGCCTGCGGTGTCGGTAGTGGAACAGGAATTCCAATATCGTCAATGTTCGGGTCATTATACCAGTCTCCCCATGCGCGGATTATGATATAATTGGTTGTTCCGTTGTATGATGCAGGTATATTAGCAAAATATTGATACCAACCTGGTGCGCTTTCAACCGGCTCATCACCAATTTTTACACCAAAATACACACCTGCAGTTTTAGCATTTGTAAGTAGTGTTGCATTGGTTACATTAGGTGCAGTATTTGCAAATATTTCAAGATAAGTGAATCTTCCACCTAATCCGGATGTGCCTGTAGAATAATTATGTTTGTAATACCAGAACGAGAATGGTACGACGTCATTTGCGCCACGCCATGAGAGATCAAATGGTTTTGTAATTAGATCGGCATGTAAGCCGGGACTATCATAATAAGCATTGTAATATCCCATCCAATCACCTGAATGTGGTGTAATGCCACCGGGGAATGGATAATCACTCGAAGTTTTATAGCGCTGCCATGGATATGAACCTGACTCAGCATGAGTCCAACCCGGAGGAGGACAGCTAATTTCGAAGCCTTCTGCCAAAGGTGTTAACTGATTGCCTGTGGTAAACTGAACGTTTGAAGACCAATTACTTGATAAATGGGCATTCACACTATTTACTCTTACATAGTATTTTGTGTAGAATATCCAATTATACAATGGCAAAGATATAGTATTTGTTGCTGATGTTTGTGATTGAACCAATGAGCCAAATAATGGATCAGTTGATACCTGTATATTATAATATGCTGCAGATGTGTCCATTGTCCAATTTACGACAATCGGGAATGTCAAATTGGTTGCAAAATTTGCAGGAGCAGTAATCGCCGGTGTAACCATTGGCGCAGTGGTAAATGTGTAATTACTCGACCACACGCTGGTAAATAGCGGCTTAATTGACTGTGTTCTCATGTAATATAACTGATTTTGCTGCCAGCCGGACATATCAAATGTATTTGTAAGCGTCGAAACAGTTACATCTTTTAACAAAGTTGCAAATGTTGAACTTGTTGAAATCTGAATGCGATATGTAAGCGCAGAATTTACTCCATTCCAGTTTACAACAACTGGGAATCTTACATTGGTTGCGCCTGCTAATGGTTTTGTAACAACAGGAGGAAGAATAGGACCTGATGTAACAAATGACCATACAGGAGTTCCTGTTATATTTATTTGGTTATTTGCAATATCCCATGCTTTTACTCTCCAATAATATGTTGTTGTTGGCGCAAGTGTTGTAGCATTGTATGTAGTGTCTGAAACACTTGGAGAAGCAATAATACCGGCAATAAAATCTGATCCGGTCGTTACTTCTACTGTATAATGATCTGTTCCGGGAGAAGAAGTCCAGACAAACGGCGTTGGTCCTGTTGGAGGATTACCGAATGGAACCTCAATAGCGGCGCTTGCAGGAGAAATCCTTATAATAGGAAGTCTCTCATAAGCTCCAATTGTAGGTTGTGAAGTACTTCTTGCTAACATTAAAGCATCCCAGTTAAATCCTGAAATAGGAGTGCCTGCATAGAACATCGGGGATGCTGCCTGCAAAGATAAGGAAACATTACTCATAAATAGAGGATCAATATTCATTGATGCGGCATCCTGATTTGTTGTGCCTTGCCAGCCGGCTAAAGTAGCAATATCACCGGATGGAACATAGTTTCCTAATTTTGAGGTAGAAGCGCTCACATAATAATCATTATAATTATAAACACAGTTTGTGATGTTTGCAGCTGCGGTAAGCATTATTGCATAAGTTTTTTGACCGGATGTTCCGGGTATTCCATTATAGAATATATTATTTACAAACTGCAATAATGTTTGTGTAGCAGTTCCTACTTTTATACAGGAAGATACATCATATTTGGTTGCATTGTTGTTGATACCTGACAGATAAATGCTGTTGTAATAAACTCTGATTCCAGCATTTGTTCCTTCAAGGTCAATTCCGAATGTGCCATGAGTATAATCATTTGTGCCATAGCAGGAAAGTCCGTAAATTTTATTGTTCATAAAATAAGCGCCATTGCCATAACCGGAACCGTTTCCTGTATGAAGAATTCCGTAAGTCTTATTTGAGGCGTAATTATTAACAATACCTGTAATGTCATTTCCATCATATTTACCGTCAATATTATAACTATAAATACCGGCAACGTCACAAGCGCCTGTATTTGTAATATTATAAATTGTGTTGCCTCTGATAACATTTGAAAGTCCACTGGTGCTACTGTAGTTGGTTATAGCGCACATAACAGTTTGATATCCGGAGGTACCGGTAAAATCATGAAATATATTATTAATAACGGTATCTGAATTACAATTATAATTGTTGAAACCATAATTGTAACCAATAGGCGCTTTCCAGTTATAGAATTGATTCCCTTCAAAGCGTGAATAGCTACAAGAATTTCCGACCATACTATAAATTCCACTTGAGGAAAGGCCGGTCAAGTTATATAATTTATTATATTTTACTTGACTGTACTGAATGCTATAAAATGTATATAAATAAAGACCACTTGACGTACTATTAGCCATAATATCATGGAAACTATTATCATGAATATTTAAATACGTGCCAGAATAGCCAAAATACATATACCCGTAAGGCATTGTAATGTTGTAGATCTCATTGTGGTCAATCTCTGCATAAGTACAACTATAACCTAACATTACATAACCATAAGAAGTGAATGTAAGATCATGGATTTTATTATACGCTATCCTACTATAGTTAGATTGGTAAAGATATGGCGCATAACCGTAAGATGTTGTAAAGCCACTTATATCATTATACATAATTGTATCATGATCGCCTCCGGAATAAAGATACATAGCATAATAACCAGTTGCCGAGCTATTATTCCTAAAATTATTGCCAATAACTTTTTTATAACTGGCATTTTGAATATACATACCATATTGATAAAGAGGTACAGCCGCGTCCATATTTCCTATATTATTATAGAGGAAGGCATTTCCTTTACCGCCGGTAGTAAAATAGATTGCGGAATACATATAATAGAAATTGTTATAACTGAATGTATTAAAATTATTATTCCCATCATTCATGTATAAGCCTGCTGACGGACTGTAATTATTTACAGCCAAAGTAAAGTTGCAGTTTGTGATTGTATTATAAGATGCTCCGCTACCTGATACCATTGGATCATTTTTAAGCCAAATATCATAAGTTCAGCGGTGGGGAAGGTATTTACAAATGTAAACCTATACGTATTAGTTGGATCGCCAATTAAGAAATACTTGGATCCGGCAAGTGTAAGAACAGCATTTCCAGAAGCGCTCGCCTTGATGTTGAAGTTGTTCATCGGACGAAGCCAGATTCGATAATTTGAATCTATAGGAGTGCATCTGATTGTGTTGAACTGAACAGTATTAGGCTCGTTCAAATTGCTTATAACTTTATAAGTAATTGGACCATTGCAACCGAGCAAATTCAAATCGGCGGCAGCCGCTGTCAAAGATGTATAATCTCCACCTTTACAGACTGTAAATGTGCCGCTGATCGGGAAGCGGGAAGTTGTAAACGTTGTAGTTCCTGACCATGGACTTGTTATTGTCCCGTTGGGATTAGGTTTGGAAGCGCGTACTCTTAGATAATAAGTAGTATTTTGTGTCAAACCAGCCATTGGGAATGAATATGATGATTGAGTCCCTGAGTGATCATACAAAGGACTTGCAAATGTTGGCTCTGTTGATAATTGAACCTGATAAGTCACGGCAGTATATATTGTTGTCCATTGAGCAGTAATTGGGAAGCCAATTGTAACATTATTCAATGGTGATGTAATTGCTGGTGCCTGCAAAGCGCCTGTTGTCGTGAAGTTCCATGTTGAGGATTTACTTAATAATTGATTATAATTATTAAAAGCAGATACTCGCCAATAATACTTGGTCAAACCGACTAAAGCGTTATAGGAATAAGTTCCTATATAAATGTATGGAGACTGATGAGTAAGCAAAGCAAAGTCTGACGATGTCGAAATCTGCAGAATATAATGATGCGTACCTGCGAATGGACTCCATGTGAAGACGTTGGGACCTCCTGTAGCGGCTATTCCATAGCCTACTTCGGTTAATCCGCTGGCGGGAGAAAGTAATTGAACAATTCCTTTCTCGTATGCGCCCATAGTAGGAGCAGTTGTGCTTCTGATTCCTACAAATATGTCAGTAGTAACTGTAGGAATTGGCTTTGCGGCGCCAATCATTGGAGAGGTTGACAATACAGCCAATACACTATCTGAAACAAACTGAGGATCGACATTAAGAGAAGTTGTATCGTTGCCTGTCCATTTCTTTAATGAATCAAGAGTCAAAAAGTCTTTTGCGTTTCCATAATTGGCTAAGATGCCATAAGTGCCACTTGTCCAATAGTTATTGTTGAAAATTGATCCAACAAGGTTAGCGGTGCTTGTGAAAACTATCGAATAACTCTTTGACGAAGAAGGACCGGTCATTGCATTTAAGAAGATATTATTTCTAACATCTAATTTTTGCTGAGTAGCTGAACTAATTTTGAAAGCAACAGAATAAGCATATCCGTTGGGATTAATATTTGATCCGGTCATATTGACACTATTATAATAAACTTTCAGGTTATTATTTGTGCCAAGCACGTCAATACCATATCCACCGTAATCATAATTGCTAAGTCCATAGCCACGGACTCTGGAAACAGCATTGTTAGTAATCCATGTTGTATCTGCTGTTCCGGTACCGCTATGGCGAAGTCCAACAGCGACAAATGAACCTGAAGCGCAAGATACATTATCAACAGAATTAG
>Ga0153880_1462378_pt1 | contig 13934 bp, 13 predicted proteins | sample AM7aRNAsmRNA_FD_105227 | JGI IMG/M metagenome (GOLD analysis project Ga0153880, IMG submission 105227) | Metatranscriptome of freshwater microbial communities from Lake Alinen Mustajärvi, Finland - AM7a metatranscriptome (Metagenome... | ecosystem: Environmental > Aquatic > Freshwater > Lake ... | reverse complement strand
GTCGTGAACTATGTTTGTACAATGTACTTAACATTAACAATAAAATAAAAGGAGGGAACAATGAAAAGGGTAGTAATTACAGTCATCGGGTTAGTACTCATCATTAGTTTGCTACTGGTTGGCTGCGCTCAAGGAACATCCGTAGCGCCCAAAGCACCGGCAGCATCCAAGTATGGTGGAACTTTCAGGTTTCTTTGGAATGATACCTCGCCACTCATGGGCTTTCCGGCCAAAGCGACAGACCCCGGCGGTTTCTATGCCGGTTTCAGCGTCGAGACGTTAATTGAAGCAACACAAACACCGCTTAAATACCAACCGATTCTAGCCACGAGTTGGGACCTGGCACCTGACAAAAGTTCCTATACTTTCCATTTAAGAAAAGGGGTCAAGTTCCATGACGGAACTGATTTCAATGCCGCCGCAGCCAAATGGAACCTGGACAATGTAATTGCGGCCAAGCGCGTGGAATTGGCCCCGGTATCATCCGTGGATGTAGTGGATGACTATACCATCAAGTTGAACCTTAAGGCCTGGAACAGTTTGGTATTGGATGCCTATTGCCGCAACCTGACCGGAATGATCTCACCGACTGCTTACCAGAAAAATGGAGAGGACTGGTGCAATCTTCATCCGGTAGGGACAGGACCCTTTTTATTCAAAGAATACCAGAATGCCCAGTATGTTAAGTACTCCAAGAATCCAGATTACTGGGATAAGGGTTTACCATATTTGGATGCAATAGAAATATATACCATCAAAGACCCCATGACCCGGCAAGCCATGCTTTTGAACGGGGAAGCCGAGGGAGCGCGAGAGCTGGATGGAACAGCCGCTAAAACAATCATAGATTCAGGTAAATTCATTGCTGAACTTGGAGCCCAGGGCAACTATCTTCTCGGTTATAACACCACAGATCCCAAATCAGTCTGGGCGGATAAGAATATGCGGATGGCGCTGGAATACGCCCTTGACAAACAAACCATGAGCGATTCTCTGGGCAAGGGTTTTACCCATCCCAGTTACGAGATCATGAGCGGCATTTTTGAAACTCAGGGCAATAATCCCGGCACCACGCCCCGCAAGTACGATTTGGCCAAAGCCAAACAACTGCTCAAGGACGCCGGCTATGAGAAAGGACTGAACACTCAAATCGAGCTAAATAGCAAGTTCCAAAATGACTTCCTGGTGGCTACACAAGGTCAACTAGGTAAAGTGGGAATTAACCTTGAAATCAATGCAATTCCGCAGGCAGTGTGGGCTGAAAAATCATTACTCGCACCTTTGCCAAACGTTATTAGATTTAACCGAGGAAGAGGTGGCCCCTTTGACATGCTGCGCATGACAAATGAAGATCTTGCTACCACTTCCATTAAGTATCCTGGAACCAAGCGACCGGATGGCTGGGACGCTCTTTTGGCCCAGTGCTTGCAGGAAACTGACGCAAATAAAATATTGACCATAATGAACCAGATGGAACAAAAAGCTTACGCTGATGTATTCTTCGTTCCCATCTACATAGAACAAAGCATCAACGTCTGGAGCCCCAAGCTCAAAAATGATCGCGGACCCATTATTTACTGGGGCGGCATTGATAGTTCACAACATGTTAGATATCTCTCCATGCAAAAATAAATAGTCAAAAAATAGTTTCAATAAAAAAGGAGGGAGAAATCGAAATGGACACTGCTGATAATCATTATGAGGAAAAGTTCGAATTCCCACTCTGGAAAATCATCAAGGAGCGTGCCGCGAAAAAAGACCTGAGCTATGTTAAAGCGGCTCTCGAAGTTCTTCCAGAATACGAAAAGGGAATCAGGTACCGTGATACAGCCTTCGAAGAAGCTGAAGTCGGAAAACGAGCTGCTGAACTCAAGGCCTTACAGGAAGCCGCAAGGGGACAAGGACAGGGTGGGCCACAAGGCGGTCAGAGAAGGTAACCTAAAGTAGTCAGGAGGAAAAAGATGGCACTGGAAAAGTTGGCGGATAAAATTGTCGACACCGATGTACTGGTGGTTGGTGGGGGCATAGCCGGCTGTCCTGCCGCGGCCAAAGCTGCCGAGCATGGTTTGAGAGTCACTCTGGCAGAAAAGGCTAACACCGAAAGGAGCGGGAGCGCCGCAGAAGGAATTGATCACTATGGGGGCGCCTTTGAAAGAGGGATGACGCCCAAAGAGTGGATGGAGCACGTCAACTCATATTCAGCAGGATTCGCTTATGGTGCCGTACCATGGGCTGACCCTACCCGTATGTACAGGCAATATGCCAACGGCATGTGGGCCGTAGAGGAATTAGAGAAATTGGGAGTCACCATGCGTTGGGATGATGGTGACTTCCGTCCCTGCGACTGCCACCATGAGGGCCCTTTCCTGCGTGTTCACTGGACCCAGGTAAAACCCGAGATGGCGGCAGGAGTTAGAAAGAGGGGAGTAAACGTCATGGACCGGACAATGGTCATAGACGTTCTTACCAATAAAGGAAAAGTAGCAGGAGCTACCGCAATTGACACACGTACGGGGGAGTTTATCGTCATAAGAGCCAAGGCTGTGGTAATTGCCACAGCTGCCTGCTCCCGAGTGGTAAACCCGGAGACGCCTTTAACCTGGAAATACAAGTACAACTATCACTGGTGTCCATCTTCAGTATCAGGTGACGGATGGGCGATGGCTTATCGCGCCGGGGCAGAATTAGCGAGCATGGAACAGGCCCCCAGGGGTAGCCGGTTCCGCGATGATAAAGTCATGTCATTTGGCAACCACGGCAACGAGGGGATCCCCGCCAAGCGTCTTACCTGGGACGGTATAGAGCGTGCCCGGGGCAGACGTGGTAGCATAGACGTACGAGCTATGCTGGAACAACAAGCCACCAATGACCCGTCTTACATAAGCCTTGAACACCTGCCTGAAGACTATCAGAAAAGGGTAGAGGTGGCTTACGTGGATGAGCGCCTGGTTTCTTTTAAGATTGCCGAGGATAGAGGTTTTAGTCCGAAATCTCACTGGTACGAGATAATGGATAACCGGGTTAACCAGCTGCATGTAGAGCCTGGCATTTACCTGGATGCCAACTTCATGTCCTCTTTACCCGGTCTTTATGCCATTGGTGATTGCATGGCAGGTAATCACGATGTAGCCAATGCCGCAGTCAGTGGTTTTCTGGTAGGCGATGAAATACCTGACTTCGTGAAAAAAGCTGCAGAGCCCGTCATTGACGAAGTTCAGGTAGAAAGCCTGAAGGAAATTACTATGGCGCCTCAACATTTAAAAGACGGCACAGAACCCACTGAACTGGAATGTGCCATCCGTTATGCTTGCGACCGATACGTGGGAGTATCCCGGGCTGAAGGTAGACTGCGGGAAGGGATCAGACGGTTGAGTTCCTTAAAAAGAGTTTTCTTACCGCAGTTAACGGCGCCGAATCCACATTACCTGATGAGAGCTTTGGAAGTCCGTAATATAATGGATGTAGCTCAGTTACACATGGAGGCCTGCCTGGAAAGAAAAGAAACCAGAGGTTCACACATCCGCCTGGATTATCTCGACTCAGATCCCTCTCTGGAAGGCAAGCTTCTTTTCCAGCGGTTAGAGAATGGACAGCGTCTAATGGAATTCAGGCAGCGAGCACCTATGGCATTTTCTGAAAATCATAAGGAGGATAGATAGTATGCCCGCAAAGATAGATTACAAGAAATGCATCGGCTGTAAAAAGTGCTACGATTTATGCCCCATGGATGTCTTTGTCATTGATGAAGAAACAGGTATGCCGAAGGCTGTCTACCAGGAAGAATGCTGGCACTGCGGCATCTGCTGGATGGAGTGCCCCAAGCGAGCTATTGACATTATCTATCCGGCATCTATGTGGTAATCTTGTTAATTGTCATTGAACTTTTTTAAAAGCAAAGGAGAAAGACAGGTTGGCTCCGAACGGGAATGGCAACCGAGGGGTAAGTTGGCCATTGATGTTTATCTGTAAGTAATTTATAATCTCAAAACCAACTACCTCCTTTTAAGATGTTTGGACCAGATATTCGCAATATCCCTGCGCCCAAAAGGCTCTTGCGAATATCTGGTTCTGGTTTGTCATTAAAATAATGGAGGAACAAATGGCTGCGAGTAATGGTTTATTCAGGAAACCTGGAGACCTGGGAGTTCGAACAGGAGTTGAAGGTCATCCCAATTGTGTTATCTCCCCTCTGCTTCAGACGGGGGAAACCGGTTCATTGTATTCTGCGATTAACTTAAACGTGATCGCTCCCGGCGGTGCCACTGAGCCTCACTATCACATGAATTGTCCGGTGTTTGATCACTCTCATTATGTTATCAGCGGCGATCTGATTGCAACGATTGCGGGAAATGAGCAAAAGGTCGGACCCGGCACACTTATTTATTGCCGCTCAGACGAGCTTCATTCCATTAAAAACATTGGCACCACTGAAGCAAAAGTGCTGCTTATTTCGGCTCTTCCCGCAGGCGGTACTGGAGGTAAATTGGTTTTTCCAGCCAGTAAATAAAAATCATGAAATATTATAGTAGCGAGGAGCATTAATGGCAGAGAAAAAATATAGATTTATGATGATACCTGCCTTCAGGTTGCGTGCCATGAACGTCTCTCAGCCTAAAGAACAGCGTTTGAAAGGTATCAATTTCGATTATGATGCACTTAAGCCTCTTTTAGAAGACGTGGATTTTGATCTTGATGAAGGCACTCTTCCCCCATATGGAGACTGGCCGGTTGAGAACCGGGAAGAGTTCTGTTACGCAGCCACTGCCAGATTGCCGGCTGTCAGAAAAGCGTGTGAGAGTGGCAAATACAACGCCATTATATTGCTGGGTGGAGGAGAACCTGGTTTTTTTGAAGCAAAAGAAATCGCCAGAAAGTTTAATATGCCCGTCACTTCATGTGGCTTTTCCCAAATGCACGTAGCCAGTATGTTGGGTAATAAATTCAGCGTGATTGATTTAGCTGAATCTCATAACATGTTCTATTATAACCTGATTGTACAACATGGATTCACTCAAAGGTGCGCATCTATAAGAAGCATCAACTATCCTCTGCCCCGGCCGGGCCATTTACATGATCCGTCTCTTAGGGATGAACAAGCCAAGGCTATGCGGGGTGAAAACTCTGAGGCAGTTGACCGGGCTGTTGAACAATCGGTAGCTGCCATCGAAGAAGACGGTGCGGAAGTGATTACCTTTGGCTGTTCCGGTACATTCTGGCTTCAACCGTTTCTCCAAAAACGTCTCAACGAGATAGGGTGGGAGATTCCGGTACTGGACGCCTATGCCTGTACTATCACACTGGCCAAAGCCATGGTAGACCTGGGCGTAAACGCCAGCGGCCTGACTTTCCCCGGCGACCGCCCTAGGAAGTGGCGCAAAAAGAAAATCTTTTAGCTCTGCGAATCCACTACATTAAGAGAAGTAAGATCCTAACATCATGATTAGAGCAACAAAGCTTAAAACAAGATTGGAGGGTATATAGAAAATGGCACAAGAACTTTGGAAAACACCTAACTATTGGGTCAGTCACTGGAACTATGCCGAGCCAGTCACCGCGAACTTTACTATTCCGCCCAAAGTCAAAATTCATGACAGCACGTTAAGGGATGGAGTCCAGGAACCCGGCGTTACCATTACCTTCGATGATGCCATCCGAATTGCTGAGTATTTAGCCGAAATTGGCGTACAGCGCCTAGAGACCGGCAACCCCATGTCTCCTGATGATGAGAAAGTTATCAGGGAACTGGTAAAGCGCAAACTGAATATAGAAGTCTTACCCTTCTGCGGGATGAATATTGGCGGTATTGAGAAAGCTATTGACATGGGTGTAAAAGGCTTAGTGATGCCATGTCCAGCTTCTGAATATGAGATTAACGCAGCCGGACAAACTTTTGATAAAATCGCGGAAGGTGCGATCAAGGCCACCCGGTTCGCCCACGACCATGGGTTATGGGTAACTCTCTTTACTATTGATGCTTCAAGATCCGACGAGAGCCAGTATTTTAACTTCGTAGACAAAATCAATAAAGAAGGTTATTTCGACGCGCTTTGCGTGGCCGATACCCGGGGTGTTTTAAACCCTCAAGCTGTTTTTCATCTGGTAAAAAAGCTGAAGGATTTGACCAAAAAATCTATAGAAATTCATGTCCACAATAACTTTGGACTGGCTGTGGCTAATACCACGGCTGCGGTTATCGCCGGAAGCGACGTTATTCACACCTCGATCGACGGCATGGGTGCTTCAGCAGGGAATTGTCCGTTAGCAGAAGCGGCAGTAGCCTTAAAAGCCTTATACGGGGTTGATACCGGCATCAAATACGAAAAACTGCTTGAAGTCACCCAGAAAGTGACAACTCTTCTGGGCACTCAATTACCTTTAAAACGCCCGCTGATGGGAGAAATGGTATTTATGGTAGAGGTTGACAGACAAGCATCGCTGCAATGGAAAGCCGAACAACAGGGTAAAGTATTTAATATGCTGGATGAACATCCCTTGCGTCCGGAGTGGGTAGGTCAGGACCCTGGTCAAAAGATAGCCATGGGAAGAAAAGCAGGGCGGGCTAACGTAGAAATCTGGGCTAAAGAGATGAATATAGCGCTTGCAGAAAATGAAGTGGCAAGGGTTCTTGACGAAGTCAAAAAGAAAAGTACGGAATTAAAGCGCTTGATTACTAAAGCTGAATTCCTCGAGATCACAAAGCGGATTAAAGGCCTTTAATTTCCTTAACAGAGGTAATTTATGTATGACCTGAAAAACAAGGTTGCAATCGTAACCGGGGCCGGCGGGCAACGAGGTTTTGGCCGGGCAATTGCTAACCGGTTGGCTAAAGATGGCGCCAATATCGTAATCGTGGACAAGCTGGCAGTTCTACTGCAGGATAAAGCTGAAGGCTGGCATGGGATTGAAAGTGTAGTTGCGGAAGTAGAGGCCTGCGGCCGCCAGGGACTAGGCCTTGTCTGCGATATTACCAAATCACAAGAAGTGGATAAGGCAGTAGCCGACACTATCCTGAAATTCGGTAAGATCGACATTCTGGTCAATAATGCGGGCATCCACATTAACCGCAGCCTTCAAGAAATGGATGACTCTATATGGAATAGCCAGATCGCAGTAAATCTGACTGGTACGTTCTTTTTCGCCAGAAGCGTAGCCCGTGCAATGTTGAATAGAGGCGAGGGAGGCCGCATCATCAACATTGGCTCGTTAAGAAGCAAGACCGCAGCGCCGGGTGAAGAGGCTTATTGCGCCTCCAAGTTTGGAGTGATCGGTTTAACCCAAAGCATGGCACTGGAATTAGCACCGCATCAAATTCTGGTCAACGCGGTTTGCCCAGCGCTTACTGATACGGACATTAATTTAGACATGTTTCAAAATCAGGCAAAAAAAGGACCAATCAGCGAACAAGAAGCCAGGGAAGCTATGAATAAAAACGTCATCCGCCAGATTCCTCTGGGAAGATTAGGCACTACGGCGGACCTGGCAGAACTGGTAGCATTCTTGTGTGCGCGTGAATCCAGTTTTATTACCGGGCAATCTATCAACGTTAACGGCGGACTATTTATGGCTCTTTAAAAATAATTGATTTGGAGGGTAAAATGTACGGTAAACACAATGTCGATTGGCAGCAAAGGGTTGATTTTAACCGGTTAAGGCAAGACAGGATTACCCAGGCCCATAAAGCCATGCATAAGCATGGAGTTGGCGCCGCTATATTCTACAATTGGGACAATATGAGATGGCTGACCAGTAATTTCAGTCATCCTTATACCAGGCATATAGCCTGGCATTGCATTGTTATGTTTAGAGATGCCGGGTTTCCCTATGTCTACACTAAAGAGAACCGGGATGATTACTGGCTAAAGAATGATGCTCCCTGGTTAAAAGATAGAATTATTTCAGATAGAGTTCTGGCACAACCGGAGCTTATACAGATGATTGAACCGGCCCAGGCCGAAAAAGCATGGGACAGGTATGTACAACAAATCAAATCTCTGATGAAGGAACATGGAGTTGAGGGGCTGCCAATAAGCATCGATTATGCCGGAATGCACCTTATCAATGCTTTGCAGAAAGCGGGACTTAAAGTTGTAGATGGAAACCACTGGATTATGGATGCGGGCATAGTCAAAACGGATGACGAAATCGAACTCATGAGAATGGCGGCAACCTGTAATGAAGCCGGTTATGGGGCTTTCGTCCGGGAATTCAGAGCCGGCATGAGAGAAAACGATGCCCAGTCTATTATGGCCAAAGCTATCTATGCAGCTGGGGCAGAGTACATTGAAGGATGGGTGGTATGCGCCGGCCCCCGGAGCAGTCCCCGCGGTTTCAACTATTCTGACAGAATCGTCAGGCCGGGCGAGATAATGAGCGTAGAAGCCTGCCATGTTAATTATTGTGGATATAAAGTCTGCTACGACCGCACTTTCAAGATCGGAGGTAAACCCACCGATGCCCAAAAACGCCTGTATGCGGCCACAGCCGATCTGCATCACAAGGTAATGGACCTGCTGAAGCCTGGAATTACCAACCATGATGTAGCCCGATTAAGACCCAATCCGCACGAGCCGTTTAAAGACATTAAAGAACTGAAGGATTACACTGCCGGATTCACCAATCACTTCGGCGGTATGGGCATCCGCTGGAATGATGCCCCGGCGATCAGTACAGCCGGACCAGCAGTAGTACTGGAGAAAAATATGGTGCTGGCCTATCACGGCATATTCTGGCTGATTAATGGCGACGGCATGGCCGTTGAAAACACCTATCGCATCACAGATACCGGCTGCGAAAACCTGTGCCAGTGGCCTTTTGACGAACTGATGGTTATAGGATAAAACACAGAATAAAAAAGCGAGGGATATGAAGATGTTTAAGGTTGTATATGTTTCACCCCCCCCCGGTAAAGACCTGGGTGAAAAAACACTTGAGGCCCTGGGAGCCGAATTCAGCCGGGGAGCCGGACAATCAGCGTCTGATATTATAGCGAGCACTAAAGATGCAGATGCAGTCCTTGGGCGCATCGCCGGCCTGCCGTTCACCAGACAGGTAATTGAAACGCTGGGGAATTGCCGCATTATCGCAGGTACCGGTGTAGGTTATGAAGGGGTTGACCTGGAAGCTGCCACCGAAAAAGGTATAGCCGTAACCAATGTCCCGGATTACTGCATCGACGAAGTTTCCGGGCGGGCCATTGCTATGGTATTAAACCTGGGTTATAAGATTGACCAGGTCAGTGCTCTGGTCAAAGAAAAACAGGCCAATATGCTTGGTAATGTTGGCAATATTATGCAAACGGTCTTACCGACATTTCGTCTGCGTGATCAAACCCTTGGAATAATAGGCATGTCCAGATTAGGCACTGCTACCGCACTTAAGGCCAGGGGACTGGGTATGAGAGTAATAGCTTCAGATCCTTATGTATCCGGTGGGGTCATGGAAAGCATGGGCGTGAAACCAGTGGATTTCGACACACTGCTTAAAGAATCTGATTTTATTTCGCTACATATACCGTTAACCAAAGAAACCACCAATCTGATTGGCTATGAACAATTCAAGAAAATGAAGCCCACCTGCTACTTTATCAATACTGCGCGCGGCGGATGCGTTGATGAGCCAGCCATGATAAAGGCTCTCCAAGAGCGTCTTATCGCCGGTGCCGGACTGGACGTCACTGTAAAAGAACCCATAGAAAAAGATAATCCTCTGCTTAAAATGAATAATGTTATTCTGACCGGTCATACAGCCTGGTATTCAAACGCGGCGGAAGCTGAGCTGTTTCCTAAACCCATGACTCAGGTAGTTCTGGCTCTTAAGGGAAAATGGCCGCTTTACGTAGTAAATCCGGATGTCAGAAGGAAATGGATGGAGAGATGGAGGGTTTAGTAAACATATAAAGGACTTGGTTATAGAAGGATAAACCTATGGAATACCGCAGGCTGGGGAATTCAGGGATAAAGGTTTCAGAAATAGGTCTCGGAGGGAACACTTTCGGGGAGAATGAAAGGCAACCCTGGGGGATTGATGAAAGTTCCTCTATTGCAGTAATTGATCACGCATTAGAGATGGGGATAAACTACATCGATACCTCGAACTGGTACGGTAATAGAGGACGTTCGGAGGAGATCATTGGCAAAGCCATAAAGGGAAAGCGTTCCAGGGTAATAGTTGCCACCAAGTTTGGATTTACCATGGGCGAAGGCCCTAATGACTCCGGAGGTTCAAGACACCATATATTACAGGCAGTTAACGACAGTTTAAGACGCCTGGATACCGATTATATCGACCTTTATCAAATGCATAAACCCGATCCGGGAACGTCAATGGAAGAAACCCTGAGAACCCTGGACGACCTGATTAAGGCCGGAAAAGTGCGTTATATTGCCTGTTCTAACTTTAATGCCTGGGAGATGAATGACGCAATCTGGATTTCCCGGACAAGAAACCTGAATTCTTTTGTGACTGTCCAAACAAGGTTCAACCTGCTTGATCGATCTATCGAGGCGGAGTTGGTCCCATGTTGTCAGGCCAATAACATTGGCTTGATACCATGGGGCCCATTAGCCGGCGGTTTCCTGACCGGTAAATATTCAAAAGAACAAACTCCGGAACCGGGCACCCGTTTCGCTAAACCACCACCCATTTACCAGGATTTCTGGAGTGATGCCAATTTCGATAAGCTGGCTAAACTCAAGGAATTTGCTGAACAACGCGGTCATAAAGTAGGAGAATTAGCGATTAGCTGGCTATTAGCTAAACCCTGGGTAAGTACGATAATTGCCGGGGCTCGCAACTTGGAGCAGGTAAGTCAAACCATCAGCGCGACGAAATGGAAACTGACCTATGAAGAGACAAATATAGTTGATTCTATAACTTTGTCCAAAATATAGCTACTTGCATGGCTAAATTGAAATCACCCAAATAGGAGGGACCAGACCCCCGTTCGAAAGATAAATAATTCTTAAAACCAAGATTGGGACAGGGTATCTTTAGCCAAAAACCTAGCCAAACTTATAATAAATCGTGCGTTTGCTCAAATAATAACTAAGATTGACAATCAGATGAGATGGGTATATTGTCAAACTTGATAAGCATTACAGGAGCGATAGGTCTGGCGTTAGAATTTTTGGCTTTGTTTATTTGAAGGGTATCTAACAAACAAGGGGACAAACTGATCTGTGACACATCTGCTGCAATCAGGCAATCTAACGCCTATTCATCTGCCAAACGGTTGCTGGATACAGATTCACGTAACTGGAAATATGCTCTACACGATATGACAAAAGAAAAATCAAAATTGTTTAGCAGGGGAAAACTGGAACAACTTCCGGGTGAAACCTTCTCCTTATTCACCGAAAAATACCGCCACTACCGACTTATTATAGACCCGGTAAGTCCATGCTAAAGGAGGTAGAGTATGAGTAAAAAGCATAAAAGCATGCAAAAAGTTGTTAATGGAAATAGTAGTCAAAGATATCAGACCAACTATCAGCTTTCAGGAAGAGATGCGTCTTTTTGGAAGACATTGGAACATTACAATAATTTAGATTCCAAAGATAGGGTTAACGGACTCAAGTCACTCGGAATGAATGTTAAAGATGACGACATTATACGCGTCCTGACTAAAAGTCATTTTGTAATTCCAGGGGTTAGCCGTTTTGAGTGCATAAATTGCGGCGAATGCTGTAGATATGCAAAGAAAATAGCGACATTTACTTACGAGAGTTGTGCCTTTCTCAATGAAAAAAATATGTGCAGCAAGCATGATAGCCGTTATCTAGTATGCAAATGGTTTCCGTTTTGGGTATATCAAGATGAAAAATTTGGTCCGTTTTTAACCATAAAGCCGTATTGCGGCGGATACGGTCATGGAGACTTGATAGACTATGAAAAAACTATGGACAGAATGTCAGAACTAACTCTCCAAACAGCAAAGGAAGATGATGGCGCATTTGTTATTCATGAACTGCTTCATTTACCTGGTTCAAAGGAATGGGCATTTCCATCCAAAGAAAATGTGGACAAATTATTAAGGCTTTTATCCAAAACCGAGGTTAAAGCCTCGGCCGATATTCCTTCTGATACTGAACTGATAGGTGAACTGCACTATGCCCACCATTATACATCTGGCCTGCTAGGGAACATTTTGGATCCCCAGTTAACCGTTAATGAGACGGGAATCATAACTGATGTTAACGAGGCTTTTTGCAACCTGTGCGGAAAGGAACGAGATGATATAGTTGAAAATAAATTGTCATCCTTATTCGTGAACAGTGAAGGTGCAGCCAATGACATACAAACTTGTTTTTATCGCGGTAAAATAACGGCTATCCCTCATAGAATCAAGATGGGTAATGAAACAACAGTGCCCGTGCTTTTTAATGCTATGACTTTCCGTGCCAGAAATGATGGATTGGTTCATGGCAGCTTAATATGCATAAAAGAAATTACTAATATCATTTACAATGAATTAGCACAGTCCAAAAATTATGTTCGGGGCTTAATTGAAGCAAGCCTGGATTGTTTTATGGTTATCAACATAGACGGAACACTCATGGACGTTAATCAGGCTTTTGTTAAACTTACCGGATTTTCAAGAGAACGGCTAATTGGAGACTATTTTAATCGCTACTTCCTAAATCCTGAAGAAGCCCAAAAAGGTATTTATATTACTTTTAAGGATGGACTGGTGAATAATTATGAACTTGATTTAAAAACTGCTAATAATGAAATGGTTCCAGTTTCTTTCAATGCATCTGTTTTTAATAACCACGAAGGTATTGTTCAAGGTATATTTGCAGTAGCACGGGATATCAGGGAAAACCGCAGGATTATGAAACAACTGGAGGATTCTATAAACTACGCAAGAGGATTGATCGAAAGCAGTGTGGATCTTATGGTTACTGTAAATTGCGAGGGAATAATCACAGACGTAAATGAAGCTGCGGTTGAATTGACGGGTTCCTCTCGAGAGAAGTTAATCAATTCCCGCTTTCAGGACTATTTTACAGAGCCGCTAAAAGCATATAAGGGTATTAATATTGCATTTAACGAGGGGAAGGTTAAAGGGTATGAACTGGAACTGATTAATTTGAAGTCTGAAAAAATCCCAGTATCATTCAACGCCAATGTATACAAAAACAGTGAAGAAACCGTAATGGGGGTATTTGCTATCGCGAGAGATATGCGAAAGAGCAAAGCTGCTTAAGTGTACGTCTACCTAACATCATTTTTTAGTTTCCTGATAGCTTGTTCTTCGGCAAGAGTTTTTTCTCTGGCAAGGTAGACTTCTTTGCGGGCTTTATCTTTTGCCTTTTCTCTTATTTCTTCGTTAGCCAGGTCATCTATTCTTTTGCCTTCTTGTATTTTCTGTGCGTCTTCAATTTTCCGCTCTCTGGCTAAATAGGCATTAGTTCGCTCCTTTTCTACTGAGAGTATTTTGATTTCTTCAGCTTTAAGCTTCTCCTTTCGCAACTTTTCTTTGCCAATATTTTCCTGATGACTATCCATTCATTCCTCCATTTTTGTCATGATACTCGCTAATTACACCCTACTGAAAACAAAAGGATCTAACTCTAATTAACAAGTACAGGAGCCAAAGTATTGGAAACCACATCTTTATTTGGCCTATCAAACACCGGTTTTCTTTCTTCCCGTGACATAAGGCTGGCATAAGGACCCAAAAACTGTTCATACCTTTGGTGATAAAATTCAGGTAAAATGTCAGTTTCATGCGCATGAAAAGCCCTAAACTGGGTATCAGTATTTAGTAAAACCAAAATCTCGCCCAAACTTTTAATCATATTCCGATTACCGAGAGTTTTTACCAGGTTATAGCCGGCTGGGAAAAATGAAGGAGAACTCTTAAGCCTGGTTAAAAGCATCTTATTTGAGGAAATGTGAGAGAAAATATCGATAAGTTTCTCGTAATAGGC
>Ga0153880_1194626_pt1 | contig 14121 bp, 10 predicted proteins | sample AM7aRNAsmRNA_FD_105227 | JGI IMG/M metagenome (GOLD analysis project Ga0153880, IMG submission 105227) | Metatranscriptome of freshwater microbial communities from Lake Alinen Mustajärvi, Finland - AM7a metatranscriptome (Metagenome... | ecosystem: Environmental > Aquatic > Freshwater > Lake ... | reverse complement strand
CTTTATTGAAACCCCCTACCGTCGGGTGGAAAACGGGGTAGTCACGGATAAAATCGATTACGTCACCGCCGATGTCGAAGAAAAATTTGTGGTGGCCCAAGCAAATGCTCCGCTGAATGAAAAAAGCCGTTTCGCCAATGAATATGTGTTGTGTCGTTATCATGGCGATTTTGGTGAATTTCCCGCGGCCAAAGTCAATTACATGGATGTGTCACCCAAGCAGCTGGTGAGCGGCGCCGCCGGATTGGTACCCTTTCTTGAGCACAACGACGCCAATCGGGCTTTAATGGGTTCCAACATGCAGCGCCAGGCGGTTCCCTTGATCAAACCAGAAGCTCCGCTGGTAGGCACGGGGCTTGAACGTATTGTCGCCCGAGATTCCCGCGCGGTGCTGTGTGCTCGGGCAAATGGAATCGTCGCTCAGGCCACCGCCGACAAAATCATTACCACCTCCAACGGTAAAATGCCGGAAACCAACGCGCACCCCGAAAGTACCGTGGAATATATTCTCCACAAATTCCTCCGTTCCAATGCATCGACGCCGATTTCCCAGCGCCCGATTGTCCGCCGAGGAGATAAAATCAAAAAGGGGCAAGTGATTGCCGACGGCGCCTCCACCGATCAGGGCGAGCTGGCGATCGGCCGCAATCTTCTGGTCGCTTTTATGCCATGGTGTGGTTACAACTTCGAGGATGCCATTGTCATCAGCGAACGCGTGGTGAAAGAAGACATTTACACCAGCATCAACATTGCGGAATTTGATATTACGGCCCGGGATACCAAACTGGGACCGGAAGAAATTACCCGGGATATCCCAAATGTCGGCGAGGAAGCGCTTCGCAATTTGGATTCTGAGGGAATTATCCGTATTGGAGCTGAAGTCAATCCCGGTGATATTCTGGTGGGCAAAATCACACCGAAGAGCGAGACAGAGCTGGCCCCGGAAGAGCGACTCTTGCGGGCCATCTTCGGCGAAAAAGCGGCTGATGTCAAAGACAGTTCGCTGTATGTGCCCAGCGGTACCTCCGGCATTGTTATGTATGTCCCCATCGATCGTCGCTATGATCCCACTAAGGAAAAAGCCACCAAGGCCGAAATCAAGCGGCAGATTACCGAAGCAGACAGCACTTACCGCAGCCAGTTCAATGAATTAGTGGAAGAATTGACGGATAAACTGGCGGCCATTCTGCTCGGGGCAAAATTGCAGGTGGATGTAATCGGCGAAAAGAATCCCGGCGATGTTTTCATTCCGGCCAATCGTAAAATAACCAAGGTTATGTTGCGCAAGATTGCACAGAACAGTGACAATTATAAAATGCCTCCATGTCCCGGCAAAGACCAGATTGATGAAGCGGTGAAACCGTACCGGGTTCGTTTCCGTGATCTGTCCACGAATCACGAAGAAATCATCAAGCGTCTGCAAGTCAGTGACGGAACGGATCCGGGAATCGTCAAAACAGTGAAAGTCTATATCGCCAGCCGGCGAAAAATATCAGTGGGCGACAAGATGGCCGGCCGGCACGGCAACAAAGGTATTGTAGCTCGGATTGTTCCGGTTGAAGATCTGCCGTACATGGCCGACGGTACGCCAGTGGATATTGTCCTGAATCCGTTGGGTGTGCCCAGCCGTATGAATGTCGGGCAGGTTCTTGAAACCCATCTGGGGTGGGCGGCCAAGATTCTTGGTCTCAAAGTTGCCACGCCGGTATTTGACGGTATTACCGAAGATAAAATTCACGATCTTCTGGCCCAAGCCAAGGAGAAAAAAGTCAAAGAAGCCGGCTGGAGGATGGATAATAAAGGCAGGGTATTTGACCGCGATAACCGGGAGCGAACCAATGATGTGGTGAATCTTGACGGAAAAACACGTCTCTATGACGGTCGTACGGGTGATGCTTTTGCCCAACGGGTCACTGTCGGGCAGATTTACATGCTGAAACTCGATCATATGGTTGTGGACAAAATCCATGCCCGAGCTGTCGGACCATACTCCCTGGTAACACAGCAGCCTTTGGGCGGTAAAGCCCAACATGGCGGACAACGGTTCGGTGAAATGGAAGTATGGGCGTTGGAGGCTTACGGGGCAGCCCATACTTTACAGGAGATGCTGACTGTCAAGAGCGATGATGTCGGCGGCCGCACCAAAATATACGAGGCCATTCTCCGGGGCGAAAACTCCCTTGAAGCAGGCGTGCCGGAATCCTTCAATGTTCTAATGAAGGAAATGCAGAGTCTGGGACTGGATATCCGGGTCCGGCGAGGGCGTCAGACCGCTGAAGCGTAAGCCATTGCGGAAAGCCGAGCAAGCCTGAATGGTCAGAAACGGTTGCGGCAAGTAAATGCACAGGAGGATAACTCTTTGGATAGCACAGCATTAAAGCAGGTACTCGGGATCGAAGATGCAGAATCATCCTGTTGTGTCACCATCGGGGTGGCCTCTCCGGAAACAATCCGTTCCTGGAGTCGGGGTGAAGTCAAGAACCCAGAGACCATCAACTATCGCTCATTCAAACCGGAAAAAGGCGGGTTGTTTTGCGAACGGATTTTCGGACCTACCCGTGATTGGGAATGCAATTGCGGCAAGTATAAGCGAATTAAGCACAAGGGCATTGTATGTGACCGTTGCGGTGTCGAAGTTACCCATTCACGGGTCAGGCGCGAACGTATGGGTCACATTGAACTCGCCGTGCCGGTTTCCCATGTCTGGTTTTTCAAGTGCATGCCCAGTCGCCTTGGCTTGATGTTGGACTTGACGGCAAGAACCCTTGAACGTGTTATTTACTATGAAGATTGGATTGTCACTGATGCTGGCGACACCAAGTTAACTTATAAACAATTGCTTTCCGACAAAGAGTACAAAGAAGCTCGCGAAACCTATGGCAATGCTTTTCAGGCGAGCATGGGAGCAGAAGCCATACAAAAGCTTTTGGCGGACATGAAGTTGACTGAACTTCGGGAGGAACTCCAGAAGCAGATTGTCTCCACCAAGAGCAAAGCGAAGCGCAAAAAGATTGCCAAACGGTTGCGCTTGGCGGAAGGATTTCAAGAAAATAAAATGAAGCCGGAGTGGATGGTGTTGACAGTGTTGCCTGTCATTCCGCCGGACCTGCGACCATTAGTGCCTTTGGAAGGCGGACGGTTTGCCACTTCCGATTTAAATGATTTGTATCGTCGGGTGATCAATCGGAACAACCGGCTTAAAAACCTGCTCAACCTCCGGACTCCGGAAGTAATCATCCGCAATGAGAAGCGGATGTTGCAGGAAGCCGTGGACGCACTTATGGACAACGGTCGTCATGGCCGTCCGGTGACCGGTACCGGTAACCGACCATTGAAATCGCTAAGCGACATGCTCAAGGGAAAGCAGGGACGGTTCCGCCAGAATCTGCTAGGTAAACGGGTGGATTATTCCGGTCGGTCCGTGATTGTGGTCGGACCGGAGTTACGTCTTAACCAATGTGGCTTGCCCAAGGAAATGGCCTTGATTCTATTTGAGCCGTTCATCATCCGCCGGCTCAAGGAGCGGGGTTATGTTCACACGGTGCGCAGTGCTAAAAAAATGATTGAGCGTCAAGCTGCAGTGGTTTGGGATATCCTGGATGAAGTGATTAAAGGGCATCCCATCCTGCTCAACCGCGCTCCCACTTTACACCGCCTCAGCATTCAGGCCTTTGACCCGATCCTGATCGAAGGCCAGGCGATCCAACTGCATCCTCTGGTGTGTTCTGCGTATAACGCTGACTTTGACGGGGATCAGATGGCTGTGCATGTTCCATTGTCATTCCAAGCTCAGATGGAAGCCAAGTTGCTGATGCTTTCGACTCAGAATATTTTCTCTCCGGCCAATGGTAAGCCGTTAACCACTCCCAGCCAGGATATCACGCTGGGTTCATACTTTCTCACCTATTTGCCGAAACATCGAGCCCACATGCCGCCAAGTAGCGCATACCGGGTATTCAATGATTACCATGAAGTGCTTCGTGCGCTGGATTTCGGAAAACTCAAACTCCACGAAATGATCCGATTGCGAAATCCGGATTTTCAGCGGAAAACTCCCTTTGGCGATGCAGTCAGGAAATTTGTCGATACCACGCCGGGACGGTGCATTTTTAATGAAGTTTGGCCGAAAAAGCTTGGGTTCATCAATGTGACTACAGACAAGAAAATGTTGGGAGCTTTGGTCAAGTCCTGTTATGATCAGGTTGGTCTTGAAGAAGCGGTCACGGTATTGGATAATTTGAAAGATTTGGGATACGAATATGCCACCCGGGCCGGTTTCTCGATCGGCATCAACGACATGATCATTCCCGCTGACAAAGAGAAACGAATCGAAGAAGCCCAAAAGCAAATTTGGGAAGTGCGCCAGCAGCGGGAACAAGGCGTGATCACTGAGTTGGAACGCTATAATAAGTGCATCGATATTTGGACCCAGGCCAATAATGATTTGGCGGCCAACCTGTTTACCACACTGGAACAGAATGATGGGAAAGACGAACTCAATCCCATTTTCGCGATGCTTGATTCCGGCGCTCGCGGCAGCAAGGATCAGGTTCGGCAGTTAGCGGGGATGCGGGGATTGATGGCAAAGCCTTCCGGTGAAATTATCGAACGGCCAATTCTTTCGAACTTTCGCGAAGGTCTCACCGTACTGGAATACTTTATCAGTTCACATGGTGCCCGTAAGGGATTGGCCGACACCGCATTAAAAACCGCGGATTCCGGTTACATGACGCGCAAACTGGTGGATGTGGCACAGGATGTGATCTGTGTTGAACCGGATTGCGGGACAGTGAATGGAATTTGGGTCAGTGCCATTGTCGAGGGTGACGAAGAGTTGGTGCCGCTCAAGGACCGAATCAACGGACGTTTCAGTGTCGATGACATTCGTGATCCCATCAGTGGAAAAGATCAATTGATTGTGGGATCCAGCGAAGAAATCACCCCAGAGATTGCCAAGAAATTAATCGATGTCGGGATTGAACGAGTGCATATACGCTCGGTTTTGACCTGCGAATGCAAACGCGGTATCTGCGCTAAATGTTATGGCCGCAGTTTGGCTACCGGTAAACCGCCGCAGGAAGGCGATGCTTTGGGGATTATTGCCGCTCAGTCCATTGGTGAACCAGGGACCCAGCTGACAATGCGGACATTCCACTACGGAGGTACTGCGGCCGCGACATTCAAGCAACCATTGCTCAAAGCCCGTGAAGGGGGCGTGTTGCGGCTAGAGGACGTTATCAGTGTGGAACAAAAAGACGGTACCATGGTCGTTCTTAATAAAAATGGCGCCGCCGTACTGGTCAGCGAAAACGGCATTGATGAAATAGAGCGATATGAACTCATGCCGGGTGCCATTGTTTACAAAGCAGCCGGTCAACCAGTGAAAAAGGGAGAGGTCTTTGTCCGTTGGGATCCTTACAATATTCCGATTATCACCCGCAGTTCCGGTCGCGTCGAGTATCGGGACTTGGTGGAAGGGGTGACGTTGAAGCGTGAAATCAGCGAAGTCAGCGGAGTGGAAGAATTCACGGTCATGGAGCATCGTGAAGACTTGCATCCGCAATTGGTTATTGTCAACGAAAGCGGAGAGTTGGTCGATCATTACAGCCTGCCAGCCGGGGCTCACATTATGGTGCTGGAAAATACCCGGGTGGAGGTTGGTGAAACACTGGCCCGGACTCCGCGCCAAAGTGTGCGGACAAAAGATATTACTGGCGGATTGCCCCGCGTCGCTGAATTGTTTGAAGCCCGACGCCCTAAAGAAGCAGCGGAAATTGCCCGAATCGATGGGATTGTCGAACTCGGTAAAATCTCTCGTGGCAAACGGACAATTATTATTCGCGATATCGAGCATGCACATACCGAACCTTCCAAAAAAGGTCGCGAGTCAGCAGGTGAAGTGGAAACGATTGTCATACCGGCTGGCAAACGGGTCGTGGTTTTCAACGGTGACTTTGTGCGCAAGGGGCAACCCTTGACAGACGGTGCTGTTGTGCCGCAGGAAATCCTGGAAGTTTGCGGGCCTCAGGATCTGCAGACTTATTTGGTCAATGAAGTGCAGGAAGTTTACCGGTTGCAAGGAGTTGAAATCAATGACAAGCACATTGAGATCATTGTAAGGCAGATGATGCGCAAGGTTCGGATAACTGAACCGGGAACCACGCAATTCCTTTATGGTGAAGCTGTTGAACGGCATAAATTCCTTGAAGAGAATGCCCGGGTAATCGCCGAAGGCGGTCAACCCGCCGAAGCTCAGCCGATTCTCATGGGGATCACCAAGGCATCGTTGGAAACAGACAGTTTTATTTCTGCAGCCTCATTCCAGGATACTACTCGGGTACTGACTGAAGCTGCCACTCTCGGTCTGGTTGACGAACTCCGCGGGTTTAAGGAGAATGTCATCATGGGACATTTAATACCTGCGGGAACCGGATTCGGAAAAGTTCTGCATGTGACGTTGGAGAAGAAAGGTGCGGAAGGCGAGAAAGGCGATGAGGGTCTGCTCCAAGAGGAATCCAAATCGGAGAAAGAACGCCGCAGCAGCGAAAAATTGGCCCAGGCCAAAGCGTTTTTGGATTTATAAGTTCCCGGGTGGTATTTATCGCAACCATGGTTACATTAATGAACTTTGTGGAAAATTGGGCAAAGGATAGTTTATATGCCGACAATTAATCAGTTGGTCCGAAAAGGACGCGTTTCGAAGCAAGTCAAGATTAAAACTCGCGCTTTGGCCCAATGCCCGCAGCGCCGTGGAGTATGTCTGCTGGTGACCACTCGGACGCCGAAAAAACCAAATTCCGCTTTACGGAAGATTGCCCGTGTTCGTCTGACCAACGGTCAGGAAGTGACCGCATATGTCGGCGGCGAGGGACATAATCTGCAGGAACATAGTGTGGTTTTGGTCCGTGGCGGTCGTGTCCGGGATCTGCCGGGCGTACGTTATCATGTTGTCCGTGGGGCGCTTGACTGTCTCGGGGTGGATGGACGTAAGCAGGGGCGCTCAAAATATGGTGCCAAAACCCCGAAACAAGCATAATCCTGCGGGATGCTGACTGGTAGATTTGTATGACTGCCGGCGTACATCAGTGGACCGGATTGCCGGCAGTTTTTTTTGCCAAATAAATGCAGATGTAACTCGTTGGTGTAAAGGGTGGTTGAAAATGAGAAGAAGAAAAGCTGAAAAACGCCAGTTGACACCGGATATCCGTTACAACAGCGAATTGGTCACCCGGATGATCAACACCGTAATGGAGCGTGGCAAACGGGCAGTCGCTCAAAAGATCGTGTATGGAGCGTTCGAAGTGATTCGCGAAAAGAAAAAAGACGCGGATCCTTTGGAAGTATTTCTCCAAGCGCTGGAGAATGCCAAACCACGGCTTGAGGTTAAGAGCCGACGCGTTGGCGGTGCCACTTATCAAGTGCCGGTTGAGGTTGCTCCAGAGCGGCAAGTGGCTGTAGCCATGCGCTGGTTGCGGGATTATGCCAAAGCCCGCAAAGGTCAGACGATGATGCAAGCAATGGCCTCGGAACTGCTAGATGCTTTTGATAACACCGGTAATACTATTAAGAAACGTGACGACACCCATAAGATGGCAGCAGCCAACCGAGCATTTGCTCATTATCGTTGGTAAGCGATCAATACCATCAGAATTTTAGTTTAATGTTCACGCGTAATATCAATAAAGTTTACTCAGAATCTCCTGATCGCGAGATTCCTTTGGCGCGAGTGCGAAATATCGGCATCATGGCCCATATTGATGCCGGGAAGACCACCTTGTCCGAAAGAATCCTTTTTTATACGGGTAAAACCTATAAATTAGGTGAAGTCCATGATGGTGCCGCGACCATGGATTTTATGATTCAAGAACAGGAACGGGGGATCACGATTCAAAGTGCGGCAACAACCTGTTCATGGCTGAATCACCGCATCAATTTAATTGACACACCGGGGCATGTAGATTTCACCGCCGAAGTGGAGCGGTCCCTTCGAATTCTCGATGGGGCTGTCGCAGTGTTCTGTGCAGTGGGTGGTGTTCAGCCGCAGTCCGAAACGGTTTGGCGACAAGCGCGGAAATATCAAGTTCCTGTAATTGCATTTGTCAATAAAATGGATCGTGATGGCGCAAATTTCAGTAAGGTGGTTCAGGAGATTAGGGATAAACTTGGGGCAACCCCGGTTCCCATTCAAATCCCTTATGGAGATGAAGATAATTTTTGGGGTATAATTGATGTAATTAACTGTCAGTTATTGCGATTTGATGAATCAGACAGTGGCGCCACGGTGATTCGTGAAGCTGTTCCCGAATCCCATCAAGACCAATTACGGCAAGCGCGTGAATATATGATTGAATGCCTGGCGGAAGATGATGATGTCATCATGACAAAATTTTTCGCAGATGAAGTTCCCAGTCTGGAAGAAATAAAAATCGCTATCCGGCGCGCGACGTTGGCCGGCGAAATCATCGCCGTCACCTGCGGTACCGCATTTAAGAATAAAGGGATTCAACCACTGCTCGATGCAATCATCGATTACTTGCCTTCGCCGGTCGACATATGGGAAATTAAAGGTATGGATCTGACCACGGAAGAACCGATGGTTCGCCACGTCAGTGATATGGAGCCATTTGCTGCATTGGCTTTCAAGGTAGTTACCGATCCTTATGTCGGGAAATTAGTATATATTCGGATTTATTCCGGAAAAGTCAACCGCGGCGTAACGGTTTTGAATCCCAGGACCGGAAGAAAAGAACGCTTTGGTCGTCTGCTTCGTATGCATGCCAATCACCGGGAAGAAATAAGCGCTGTTTGGAGTGGCGATATCGCAGCGGTGACTGGCATGGATGATGTTACGACCGGGGATACTCTTTGCGATGTGACCAATTCGATTTTGCTGGAATCTGTCCGTTTTCCGGATCCCGTTATTGCAATGTCGATTGAAGCCGAAACCATCGGCGATAGGGACCGTTTGCTTTATTCACTGGCACAATTAGCCCAGGAAGATCCTACATTTCGAGTTAAAACGGATCATGAGACCGGACAGACCATCGTCTCTGGTATGGGTGAATTGCATCTGGACATCATCCGGGATCGGCTTCTTCGGGAGTTTAAAGTCAAGGCCATGGTCGGCCGGCCCGAAGTGGCTTATCGCGAAACATTTACCCGGTCAGCGGAAGCGAATACAAAGTTCGTCAAGCAAACGGGAGGCCATGGCCAGTATGCTCATGTGGTAATCAAAGTGGTACCGAGTGAACCGGGGAGTGGTAACATCATAGAAAACAAGGTGGTGGGCGGCCGCATCCCCAAAGAGTACCATAAAGCGATCGAGAATGGTCTGCGCGAGGCGATCGAGAAGGGTATTTTGGCCGGATATCCGGTAGTGGATTTGAAAATAGAAGTTCTTGACGGCACCTATCATCCCGTAGATTCCTCAGAAATGTCTTTTAAAATCTGTGCTTCCATGGCACTCAAAGAAGCAGGGCGCAAGGCTCGTATGATTCTGTTGGAACCAGTGATGAAATTGGAGGTGACCACTCCCGATGCTCATCTTGGGGATGTTATTGGCGATATCACCAGCCGTCGCGGACGGGTCGCTGAGATCGAATCGAAATCCCTTGCAACCCGAATCCTCGGACATGCTCCGCTGGCCGAACTATTCGGTTATGCCACTGCACTGCGCTCGTTGACCAAAGGTCGGGCCATCTTCACAGCTGAGCCAAGTCATTTCGAAGCCGTGCCGGAGAGTGTTCAGGCGGAAATATTGAAAAAAACGCAAAAAAACGCATAGAGGCTGCCATGGCTAACAAACAAGTCATCCGAATTCGGTTGCAGGCTTTCGATCATCGCATTTTGGATCAGTCTACCGCAGAAATTGTGACTACGGTCAAACGTACTGGAGCCATGATCGCCGGACCGATTCCATTGCCGACACGTATCGAGCGGTTTTCTGTAAACCGTTCACCGCATGTCGATAAGAAATCGATGGAACAGTTTGAAATTCGCACACATAAACGGTTGCTGGATATTGTCAATCCAACCGGTAAGACAGTAGACGAACTTAAAAAATTGAATTTGCCGGCCGGTGTCGACATCAGTATCAAGATTTGACGACGGGAGTAATGCGCTATGAAGGGTATTATCGGAAAAAAACTGGGAATGACCCAGGTTTACGACAGCACGGGACACGTGCATCCAGTGACCGTGATTGAGGCTGGTCCGTGCACGGTGTTGGCATTACGGACCAAAGAAAAGCACGGATATGCTGGCCTACAGCTTGGTTTTGGTTCCCGCAAAGCGAAAAAAGTGTCAAAAGCGGAATGCGGGCATTTGATAGAAGCCGGGTTGAAAGAACTGTTGCCGACTGTGGTACGGGAAGTCCGACTTGAAGACAATCCGGCTCAATCGGTTGGTGAAAAAATCACAGCTGCGGTTTTTGCTGAGAATGAATTTGTGGATGTCACCGGAATCACAAAAGGAAAAGGATTTCAAGGCGTGGTCCGACGGCATAAGTTTGCCGGTGGTCGGGCCTCACATGGTGGTGGCTGGGTTCGACGGGGCGGTTCCATCGGAATGAAAGCCCGTCCGGGCAAAGTGCACAAAGGCAAACGGATGGCTGGTCACATGGGAGTGGACCGTCGGACAGTTCAGAACTTGAAAGTCATCAAAGTGCGCGCAGATGAAAACCTTTTGCTCGTAGAAGGCGCGATTCCCGGACCCAACGGGGGTACCGTGCTGGTGCGCAGCGCGCGGAAGAAATAGGAACGGGAGCACACAATCATGGAAACAACGTTACCAATTTTGAATTCAACCGGTACTCAAACCGGTGATTATGAACTCAAGGCCAATTGTCTTGAAGAGGCAAAAGGTGATCAGGCGGTCCACGATGTGGTCGTTGCCTTTCTTGCCAAATTACGGGCCGGTACGGCGAAAACGAAAACCAAAGGTGAAGTCAGCGGTGGCGGCCGCAAACCTTGGAAGCAAAAGGGGACAGGCAGGGCTCGGGCTGGTAGTATTCGGAGTCCTATTTGGCGAGGCGGTGGCATCACTTTCGGTCCGCAACCACGATCATATGCCAAAGATGTCAACCGTTCATTGCGACGTTTGGCTTTAAAGCGAACGTTTACGGAACGTTTAAAAGAAAATGCCATTATTATTGTCGATTCAATCGATCTGCCTGAGATTAAAACCAAATGTATGACGGAATATCTCAAACGCATCGGAGCCGGGAACGATACTCTGATTGTATTGGACGAACTTACCCGAAATGTGGTTTTGACCGCCAACAATCTGCCTGGTGTTGAGATAATGAAGGCGACATCAGTCAATCCTTATTGGATGTTGCTGTTTAAAAAAATTGTTTTCACCCGGCCGGCATTAGATTTGTTTATCAAGCGGCTTAACGCGGAAAGGGCGGAGGTATGAAAGACCCCTATCAAATCGTTCAGACAGTATTGGTGACAGAGAAGGGGACCAAACTTTCTGAATCACACAATCAATATACTTTCAAAGTAGGTCGGGATGCCAACAAGTTGGAAATCCGGCATGCCGTTGAAACCCTTTTCGAGGTGAAAGTAGCGGCGGTTAATGTCATGAACCGCCAAGGCAAAGTGAAACGCTTACGTTCGGCGAAATTCGGTCGCCGGCCTGCATGGAAAAAGGCCATCGTCACGCTGAAAGAAGGCAAGATCGAGATCCTGAGTTGAAATGAGGTGTGAGAATGCCAATGAAGACATTTAAGCCAAATACCCCCGGATTACGCCAAATGGCGGTCAGTGATTTTACTGAATTGACTCGTGCTCGTCCGGAAAAATCTCTGACAATCGGTAAAAAATCGTCCGGTGGCCGTAATAACCAGGGTCGAATCACAACCCGCTTTCGGGGGGGCGGTGTAAAACGAAGTTACCGGATAATTGATTTCCGCCGTGACAAAGACGGAATACCAGCAACGGTGACAGAGATTGAATACGATCCCAATCGAAGCGCCCGCATCGCCCTTCTGTTTTATGCTGACGGCGAAAAACGCTATATTTTAGCACCAAACGGACTTGAGGCAGGACAGGTGGTATTGAGCGGCGAAAAAGCCGATTTCAAGCCTGGTCATGCAAAAAAACTGGCTGAAATTCCCCCGGGCGTTCAAATTCATAATATTGAACTGGTACCTGGTTGTGGCGCAGTGCTTGTCAGAAGTGCCGGTCAGGTCGCCGAAATTCGAGCAAAAGAAGGCAATTACGCTCAAGTTAAGTTGCCTAGTGGCGAAATTCGACTGATCAATATTGAATGCAAGGCAACCATTGGTCAGGTTGGGAATCTTGAGCATATGACCATATCTTTGGGAAAAGCCGGTAAGAAGCGGTATCTTGGTAGGCGTCCGCATGTACGTGGTGTGGCGATGAACCCGATCGACCACCCGATGGGCGGCGGTGAAGGTCGTGCTACGGGTGGTCATCCGCAATCACCTTGGGGGCAGGTAGCCAAGGGATTCAGGACCCGGAAACCGAAAAAAGTTGGCACGCGCTTTATTGTGGCACGGAGGAAAAAATAAGTGAGCAGGTCACTGAAAAAAGGTCCCTTTGTTGATACCCATCTGAGCGATAAGGTGGATAAGCAGAATCGCGCGGGTACCAAGCAGGTTATTAAAACATGGTCTCGGCGTTCCATGATTTTACCTGAATTTGTCGGCCATACGTTTGCAGTGCATAATGGCAAAGTGTTCCAGAATGTCTTTGTCACGGAAAACATGGTAGGGCATCGTTTAGGTGAATTTTCCCTGACTCGGACTTTTCGCGGTCATGGGAACGTTAGCGGCAAGAAATAGCCTGCCGGAATACCGGAACCCAATAATGTTTTCCCCGGCGAACGCCGGCACCTGGCGCCTGATAGGCCGGAGTGCTGGCGTTTTTGTCTAAACCTTTAAGCGGGTATTAATTCAAAACAATAAACCACGTCCTATGGGCGTGGTGACGGTTCTTGGGCTTTGCCATAAGAAGCTGCTCATGCTATTTCTTCCATGAAGTCGTTCCCGCGACAAAATGGAAGGAATAGACAATGAGCAGGTTTTGTAAGGTAACCCACGTAATATGGCGTTGCCAATTCCATATAGTCTGGGTGCTAAACTATCGGTATCGCGTCGTGAAGGAAGCACACGATTAAGAACGTCAACTTGAATTGAAAATCCAATAAACATAATTTAATGCGGACGATTTCGCTGCCCCACCGGGGCAAGCGACGCCCCCTTATAGGGGGCTCATTAAAGCCACGTCCTTTGGGCGTGGATTTTTACAACTAGGCGGAATATCAATCGAGCAAGCTACTTTTAAGCGAACAGGATTAATGAATACAGATTTTAGTCAATGGCAAGAAAAGATTCAGATACTGGATGACCAAATTCTGGATTTACTGAATCGCCGACTTCAATTGATTCAAGACGGAGAAACGTGGCGGCAAAATCCAGAATTAGAGCAACAACTTTCTTTATGGGAAGCAGATACCGCGCGAAGATTGTCAGGACTCAATCCAGGACCTGTAAGTTCAGAAAACTTGCACGCCATCTACCGTGATATCATGGAAGGTCATCATGCATTGCGAAAAACCGTGACGGTCGCTTTTCTTGGATCTAATGCGACATTTACTCACCAGGCGGCATTGTCCAAATTTGGCAATCGTGTTCATTATCTGGCCAGGCCCACGATTCCGGATGTGTTTGATGCCGTGAGCCGGAATTTGGCCGCTTTCGGTGTTGTGCCGGTAGAAAATTCAACCGAAGGCGCTGTCACACATACTTTAGATATGTTTGCGGAATCATATCCCAAGATATGTGCTGAAATCAATATGGCGATTCATCATAATTTGATGTGCTGTTGTGGCAAAGAGAATTTGCGGGTACTATATAGTCATCCGCAGGTTTTCGGCCAATGCCGGAAATGGCTTAGGGCAAATCTTCCTTCAGTACCGTTAGTAGAAGTGGCCAGTACAACAGAAGCAGCATCACGAGTTGCCAGCGATGAAACAGCCGGTGCATTGGCTGGACTTCTTGCAGCGGAATATTTCCACCTACCGATATGTGAAACCAATATCGAAGACATTTCCGGAAATATTACCCGCTTTTTCGTTATCGGGACTGGCGAG
>Ga0153880_1006393_pt1 | contig 14290 bp, 26 predicted proteins | sample AM7aRNAsmRNA_FD_105227 | JGI IMG/M metagenome (GOLD analysis project Ga0153880, IMG submission 105227) | Metatranscriptome of freshwater microbial communities from Lake Alinen Mustajärvi, Finland - AM7a metatranscriptome (Metagenome... | ecosystem: Environmental > Aquatic > Freshwater > Lake ... | reverse complement strand
GGACGGCCCTTCTTTGCAACTGACAAATCGATTTGCATGCTATCGCTATGCATAACGATTCGTTGCGGCTTTATTTTTTTGTTTGCTAGCGTAGCTTTGCAGATCTTGCAGATCTTGGTCTTTTTGCCTTCGATCTCTTGCTCGTAAAGAACCTTTACGCCTTCCCTCTTGCAGACGGGGCAGGTGCCACGGCCTTTGGCGACTACTTCCGCCAAGCCCTTTCCTCTGTGCGCCTTAGACATGCTTTCCTCCCGTCCTTCAGCTGGCCTTTTTCACGGCTTTTGCTTTTTTTTCGGTCTTGCGCTTCTCACGTTCGGCCTTCTTTTCATTGACCTGCTGATCAACCAGCTCGAGAATAACCATATCGGCACCGTCGTTAGCCCTGGCTCCGATTCGCAATATTCTCGTATAACCACCAGCTCTGTCCTTAAAACGAGGGCCGATATCGGTAAATAGCTTGGCCAGAATTGCCTCGTCATGAATCCTGCGTGCAGTGATCCTGCGGTTGTGAACCGAATCCACTTTTGCACGTGTAATCATCCTCTCAGCGAGGCTCCTGGTCTCATGGGCCTTTGCATGAGTAGTGATGATACGTTCATGGTTAAAGAGAACCGTCACTTGGCTAATAAGCATAGCCTTTCTGTGGGCCGGTTTCATGTTCAACTTGTTAAACCCAATCTTATGCTTCATCGGTCTCTTCCTTCTTCATGGACAGTTTCAAATAATTCCGTAAGGGAGTGTAATCTGTCATGCCAAGACCCAGGCTCCACTCGCTCAGTTTCGCCTTGATCTCAAGGAGAGACTTTTTGCCGAAATTCCTGGTCTTTGTGATCTCATCCTCTGTCCTCCTCGTCAGGTCGCCAATGGTCTTGATACTGGCGTTCTTAAGACAGTTGGAGGATCGCACGGATAGTTCAAGCTCTTCGACTGGGGTGTTAAGGATCTGTCTAACCCTCTCCTCGATTTCATCGCTCTGCTCATCGCCGCCGGCCTCATCCTCGTCAAAGTTGATGAAGATCGAGAAATGATCCTTGGCTATCTTGGCAGCCTCACCGAGGGCATTCTCTGGCCTCGTCGAGCCATCCGTCCATATTTCCAAATTGAGCTTGTCATAGTCCGACCTCTGACCTACTCTGGTGGGTTCTATGGAATACTTCACTTTAATCACAGGAGAAAAGATAGCGTCCATAGGGATAGTACCAACGATCTCAATGTACCGCTCATTGACCTCGGCAGGAACATAGCCTCTGCCCAAGTCCACCTGAATCTCTAAATCCAAGTGAACGTCCTTGGCAAGCGTCGCAATCTTGAGGTCGGGGTTAAGTACCTCTAGTGGCTTATTGGCTCCAAAAAATGAACCGCGAAGCTCATTGATTCCGACGATCTCATAAAGGAAGGTGGCCTGCTCCTGTTCATTGGGCAGGCGAATCCTCAGCTGCTTGAGAGCGTTGAGAAACTCGATCGTATCTTCGACGACACCAGGTATTGTCTCGAATTCACTCGTAACGACGTGCTGAGCGCCTTCCTCGTCATAGCGTACGATCCTGACAGCCGTGATGGCATATCCCTGAATGGACGAAAGAAGGATGCGACGAAGAGTATTGCCGACCGTAGTACCATATCCCGGCTCTAAGGGATACGCGACAAATTTACCGTACGAGGGCTCCGATTCGCTTTGCTCATAGGTGATGCCCTTCGGCCTCTTAAAACCCTTGAGAAGGTTCTTTCGTGCCATTTTGGCTCCTTATTTCGAGTAAAGCTCGACGACGAGCTGCTCGCGGATGTCTATCATGTCAGTGATATCCTGGCGATGTGGGTAGGCAGCGAGCCGGCCAAGCATCTCATCAGCGTTGATCTCTATCCAAGGCATTGTTCCTGACTTACCTACTTCCTGCAGCGCGTTCTTGATCATTTCGTATTTCTTCGCTTCACCGATTACGGATATCTGATCGCCTACTTTTACAGAGAAGGAAGCAATATTAACTCGCTTTCCATTGACGGCCACATGGCCATGGCTGACGAGCTGCCTTGCCTGAGCCCTGGATGTTCCGAGGTGCATACGATACACAACGTTGTCCAGTCTTCGTTCGAGAAGGATGAAAAGGTTCTCACCCGTCTTCCCAGGCATGCTGAGTGCCTTTTCAAAAGAATTATGAAACTGGGTCTCCATAAGTCCATATGCGCGCTTGAGGGTCTGCTTCTCCCTGAGCTGAACAGCGTACTCAGACTTCTTGCCCATCCTTGCTTTAGGCGCCTTTCCAGGAGGAAGGCGTTTTTTATTCATCGCGCATTTATCGCTCTTGCAGCGATTGCCTTTAAGGAAAAGCTTTTTCTGTTCGGTGCGGCAGAGCCTGCACACTGGTCCAATATAACGTGCCATGTGGTATTAACCCCTTCTCAGATTCGACGGGCTTTGCGAGGCCTGCAGCCGTTGTGCGGAATGGGCGTGACGTCATTGATGGTTTTAACCTTCAAGCCGAGAGCCCCCAGTTGGCGGATAGCCGATTCTCGGCCAATGCCAGGACCTTTCACGAATACGTGCACCTCTCTGAGGCCTGAATTCATCGCCTTTTGAACGACTGTTTCAGCTACTGTCTGGGCAGCGAAGGGCGTGGACTTCTTGGCACCTCTGAACTGATGGGTACCTGAACTTGACCACGCAATCGCATTACCATTGAGGTCTGTTATCGTAATAATCGTATTGTTGAAGGTCGCCTGAATATAGACATTGCCTTCATAAACACTCTTCTTCTCTTTTCTTTTCTTAGCTGTCGTTGCCACGTTACGCCCCTTTGGTTAAACGGCTTTCTTCTTGTTTGCGACCGTCTTGCGCTTGCCCTTCCTGGTGCGTGCGTTAGTCCTGGTTCTTTGGCCGTTGACCGGCAAACCCTTCCTATGACGCAGGCCACGGTAACAGCCGATGTCCATTAGGCGCTTGATGTTGAGAGCGACTTCAGTACGCAGACGCCCTTCTACCTTGTAATCGTTCTCGATCACCTTGCGAAGTTCGTTGATCTCCTCGTTGGAGAGATCGTTGATCTGCTTCGCGGGATCAATACCCGTAGCTTCGCAAATCTTCCTTGTGCTCGTCCTTCCCAAACCGTAGATATAGGTGAGGGCGATTTCGACATGTTTATTCGGGAGATCAACTCCCGCGATACGGGCCATGTACTTCCTCCTGCCCTTCAGCCTTGCTTCTGTTTGTGCTTCGGGTTATCGCACACTATACGAACAATACCGTTACGGCGAATGACTTTGCATTTGTCGCATATCTTCTTTACGCTGGTCCTGACCTTCATAGGTTCCCCTTATGCGTGAACACGCAATTAAATACCATTATCCAAAATGTTTCTACAGGTTCCTTGCCCTGATGTGACCCTTTCTGACCAAGCCGTCATGATGGTGCATTTTAAGGAGAGCTTCCACCTGCGACATAGTATCCAAATCGACACCGACCATAATAAGCAGCGAAGTACCGCCAAGAAGGTAGGCAAGTTGGCTCGGGAAGTTGAAAAGCCGCTGAACCAAGCTGGGTATCAGTGCTATAAGGGCGAGGTAAAGTGAGCCAGGCAACATGATCCTGTTCAGTATCTTGGTCAGATGCTCTTCCATTTTCTCGCTTCTTATGCCAGGTATCGAACCACCGTTTTCTCTGATATTCTTCGATATCTCCTGTGGATTCAACGTAACCTGAGTATAGAAGTAGGAGAAAAAGATGATGAAAAGGATGTAAAGGGCGTTGTACCAGAATCCGGCTGGCCTGAGCCAGTAGGAAAAGTCCCTAAGCCACTTGGCTTGTACTCCGAAGCTCTGCGCTATCTGAAGCGGAAAGGTAAGAAGGCTGGAGGCGAAGATGACGGGAATGACGCCAGACGGATTGATCTTGAAGGGAATGTAGGTGTTCTGGGCGCCATACATCTTTCTTCCGACGACTCTCTTGGCATAATTGACAGGTATCTTTCGCTGTCCCTGCTGTTCCAGAACGACAAGGGCAATGACTGCAACAAACATGATAAGGACGACAATGGCAAACACGGCGTTGATTTCACCTGACTGAATCTTCTTGATCAATTCAAAAGATGCGTTAGGTAACCTGGCTACTATTCCAGCGAAAATGATAAGGGAGATGCCGTTACCTATACCACGCTTCGTTATTTGCTCACCAATCCACACGAGCAACATGGTTCCTGTGGTTACTGTTAGTATGGAGATGATGGTATAAGCCAAACGATTGGACATGACTATGGCGTTCGGAATTCTGTCAGCCCAGACTGTCGTCGAATATCCCTGGATGAAACAAACAAGAAGAGATCCGATCCTGGTCCAGCGAGCGATCTTCTTCCTGCCCCCATCCTCCTCTGCTACGGATTTAAGCTTGGGGAAGACGATTATGAGAAGCTGCATGATAATCTGCATGCTTATATATGGCATGACTCCCATCATGAAGAGAGAGAAGTTCTTGAATGCACCACCTGCGAAAAAGTCGAGGTAATCAGTAATCCCCGTCGAACTTCCTGCCTGACTGGCAAAGTAGGACTGGAGAGCGCTAGCGTTGATCCCAGGGATGGGAAGATAACAACCCATCCTGAAGACGACGAGCCAGAACAGGGTGAATAAAATCCTATCCCTGAGCTCTTTAATACGAAAAATATCGGAAAGTGGATTACCAGCCATTCATTCCTGCCTTTATCGGAGCCTTCAGGCTTCCGAAGACGAACCCACGGCGGTTGGGGTTTCGACCTTGCCGCCGGCCGCCTCGATCTTAGTCTTGGCGCCAGCGGATACGGCATCGACGCTCACATTGAGCGCGATGGATATTACGCCGTTTCCGAGGAGTTTGATGAGTTTTTCGGGTTTCTTAACAAGTCCCTTGAGGAAAAGTGAGGCGGCATCGACAATTTCATCGGCCTGGAATTTCTTAACCAAGTCGCAAATGTTGACTATCTGCCATTCCTTCCTAAAAGGATAGTTAGAGAACCCGCGATGGGGAAGGCGTCTGTAGAGAGGCATTTGTCCACCCTCAAAGCCTGGGTAGGTCTTGCCACCCGAACGAGACTGCTGGCCCTTGTTTCCACGGCCGGCCGTAGTTCCCAAGCCTGAGCCCTGTCCTCGTCCAACGATTCTCTTTTTCTTGTTTGCGCCCACGGGGGCGTGGAGTAGATAGTCGGACATCATTCCATCTCCTTGGCCGAAACGAGGTGCTTAACCGTATTGACCATGCCCAGTATAGCAGGCGTGGCTTCCTTGATCGTAACGGAACCGATCTTCCGTAAACCTAGGCACCTGACGGTCGCCCTCATCACGGGTTTCTGGTGTATCGTGCTGCGCACGAGGGTAATCTGTATTTTTGCCATATTAGCCCCACAGATCCTTGAGCGATTTGCCACGGTTCTTAGCCACGGTTTTCGCGTCGAGCAGTTTCCCAGCACCGTCGAAGACGGCACGGACGATATTCATTGAATTCCGGGAACCAATACACTTGGAAATAACGTCCGTATAACCAGCCGCTTCCATTATGGCGCGTACCGGACCGCCAGCGATGACACCCGAGCCGGAAACGGCCGGTTTGATCATTACATGGGTAGCCTTGTACTTCCCAACCATCTCATGAGGAAGGGTTCCATTCTTTACGGGAACATGGACGATCGCTCTTCTTGCCTTTTCCGTTGATTTTCTGATGGCCTCAGTGACGTCTTTCGCCTTTCCGAAACCGAATCCAACGTTACCCTGGTGGTCACCTACTACGGTCAGCGCAGAGAATGAAAAACTCCTACCGCCCTTAACGACCTTAGCCGTACGGTTCAGCTGAACGAGCTTCTCGCTAAAATTATCGCGCGGCTGCGCGTCGTCTCTTCTACTTCTTTCCACGAAAAGCCCCCTAGAATGTGATCCCTGATTTGCGAGCGCCGTCGGCGATGGCCTTTACGATTCCATGATACTTGTAACCGTTTCTGTCGAAGACGACAGACTTGATTCCTTTCTCTAGAAGCCGCTTTCCTATCTCTTCACCGAGCTTGGCCCCACCTTCGATACTCAGGGAGATGTCCTTGAGAACCTTCTCCACTGTCGAAGCAGCAGCCAAAGTGTTACCCGCTGTATCATCAATCACCTGAACGTACAAGTGGACATTCGACCTGTACACCGACATCCTCGGCCTTTCAGCCGAACCGCTAATGCTCTTGCGAACCGAGACCTTGCGCTTAGCGCGCTTTCTCAGCTTGTCTTCAAGTTGTTTAACGCTCATCGCATGCGCCTCACTTCACACCGGTCTTGCCGACCTTCCTGCGAATCTTTTCTTCTTCATACCGTATGCCCTTGCCCTTGTAGGGTTCGGGTTTTCTTAAGGATCTGATCTCGCTGGCGAACTTACCAAGAGCGGCCTTATCATTCCCCGTAAGAACCACTCTCTGACCGTTGGCTTCGATGATGGTACTTATACCTTTCGGTATGACAACTGCGAAGTCGGTAGAGTATCCGAGGCTCATAACGAGAAGACTGCCCTGCACTTCTGCACGGTAACCGACGCCGTTGATCACAAGAACTCGCCTAAAACCCTGTGAGACACCGATAACCATATTGTTGACCAAGTTTCTGTAGAGTCCATGACAAGCCTTGGCTTGCCTGGAATCGCTTTTCCTCGTGACAACAACTGATCCTTCGGCTACAACGATCTCAACTTCAGGAAGATAATCCTGACTGAGTTTTCCCTTCGGCCCCTCAACCACAACAGTCGTTGGTGTTACTTGAACCTTCACGCCCTGCGGTACGTAAACTGGCCGTATTCCGATTCTCGACATTGCTTGCCCCCCGCCTTACCAGACCGTACAAATGAGTTCACCACCCATCTGCTTTTCGACGGCCTTCTTGCCGGTAATGATGCCACCCGAGGTCGAAATGATAATCGTACCGTAGCCGTTGAAAACTCGGGGAATTTCCTTGTAACCGGAGTAAACCCGACGTCCAGGCTTCGAAACCTTATCCAGTCCGTGGAGAACAGGATTGTTGGCTTCGTCGTACTTTAGGAAAATCCTAATAGTATTAGATCCTTCGGCTTGGATCTTCTTGAAGTTCTTAATATAGCCCTCGGTCTTGAGTATCTTGACGAGTTCAAGCTTAAGCTTGGAGGCCATGATATCCACTTTCTCGTGGCGGGCGGCGCTCGCGTTGCGCACCTTTGTCAGCATATCCGCGATGGGATCAGAAACGCTCATCGCAACCTCCTACCAGCTCGATTTCGTCACGCCGGGAATCCTGCCCTCGGAAGCTAGCTTCCGGAAACAAATTCTGCACATGTCGAACTTCCGCATATAACCCCTGGATCTTCCGCAGATATTGCAGCGTCGAACCAGACGGGTCGTGTACTTCGGCTTTTTTTCAGCCTTTAGAATCATCGCCTTACGAGCCATGTACGCCTTCCTTACTTTCTGAAGGGCATGCCCAACATGCCGAGAAGGCTCTTCGCCTCCCTATCGGTTTTCGCGGTCGTAACGATCGCGATATTGAGTCCCATTACCTTTTCGATCTTGTCGAAGTCGATCTCCGGAAAGATGATCTGCTCGTTCAGGCCAAGTGAATAGTTCCCGTGGCCATCGAAGGCATTAGGATTGACTCCCCTGAAGTCCTTTACACGGGGGAGTGCAACGTTCATAAACCTGTCAATAAACTCCCACATATAATTGCCACGCAAGGTAACTCTGGCGCCAATTTCCTGCCCTTGCCGTATCTTGAAGAAGGCTATGGACTTTCGCGCCTTTGTCTTTACCGCGTGCTGACCGGTTATGATTCCGAGGTCGGTAACTGCAGCGTCAAGAAGCTTCTTATTCTCCTTGGCCTCGCCCACGCCCATGGAAACAATCACCTTCACCAGCTTGGGGACCTGCATTATCGAAGTGTAGCCCATTTCCTTAAAAAGCTCAGGAGCTATCTTCTCATTGTAGGTTTTCTTCAGCCGGGGATATGTCGCCTTGGCCTTTTCCTTTGCTTCTGCTTCCGGTTTAGCTTTTGCATCCTGCTTAGCCTTTGCGTCCTGCTTAGCCTTGCCTTCCTGCTTGGCCTTTGCGTCCTGCTTAGCCTTGCCTTCCTGCGTAACCTTGCCGTCCGGCTTGGCCTTGGCTTCTGTCTTGCCTTTGGCTTCTGCCATTAGAGGACCTCCCCACATTTGCGGCAGACCCTTTTCTTGGTCTCACCGTCGATTTTGTAGCCGATCTTCACGGGACCGCACTTCTTGCAGACGATCATCACATTAGAGATATCGAGGGAAGCTTCGATCTCGGCAATACCACCGCGATCCTGCTGGTTCTTCTTCTTCATGGTTTTCTTCATCATATTGATGCCAGCCACGATGATCCTTCCCTTCTCCCTGTCGATCTTAAGGATCTTCCCCTGCTTTCCCTTGTCCTTGCCAGCGATAACCTGGACGAGGTCCTCCTTTCGGAGTTTGTATTTAGCTTCGGTCATATCCACCCCTTACAGGACTTCGGGAGCAAGGGAGACTATTTTCATATAGTCTTTTTCCCTGAGCTCGCGGGCGACCGGTCCGAATATGCGCTTGCCCTTCGGATTCTTGTTAGCATCGATAATGACGCAGGCGTTGTCGTCAAAGCGGATGTACGTTCCATCCAGTCTCCGATATTCCTTATGCGTCCGCACGATGACAGCCTTCTCGATTGTCCCCTTTTTAATAGAGGAGTTCGGTAAGGCCGATTTGACCGCAACCACGATAGTGTCGCCAACCGAGGCGTATCTACGACGCGTTCCACCCAGTACCTTAATGCACTGAACAGTTTTGGCGCCGGAGTTGTCCGCGACGGTGAGCATACTCTCTACTTGGATCATAGTTCTCTCCCGTCCGCTTATTTCGCCTGCTCGACGATCTCGATAAGGCGCCAGCACTTATCACGGGAAAGGGGTCTACACTCCTCAACCCTGACGATGTCGCCAATATGAGCCTCGTTCTTCTCGTCGTGAGCCTTAACTCTCTTGGACTTGGTCACATATTTCTTGTACAGAGGGTGCAGCTTCCTCATCATAATCTCGACTACAATGGTCTTCATCATCTTGTCGGAAGTTACTACTCCCTGCAAAACCAGCTTTGTCTTGTTGGATTTCTGAACGTCAATATCCACGTTGTTCTCCTGGCGCCCTTACGCCTTCTGCCCATCGGTTGCTTTCTTGCATTTCTGGCCGATAAGCGTCTCAATCCGCGCGATCTGGCGTCTTAAGTTCCTCTTTTGTAGAGGATTCTCGACGTGACCCACGACCATCTGAAAGCGAAGGTCAAAATACTTCTTCTTGAGGTCTTCTCGTTTGGCGAGGAGTTCCTCTGGTTTAAGATCCTGAAAGGAATTCTTCATCGTATCACTCCGTATCGGCGCGTAAAGCGAATTTGGTTTTAACCGGCAACTTAGAACCGGCAAGTCTCATCGCTTCCTCGGCCACGGCCGGCTCTACACCGGCAAGTTCAAAGAGAACCGTGCCAGGACGGACGACTGCAACCCAGTATTCAGGACCCGGCTTTCCTTTTCCCATTCGTGTTTCAAGTGGCTTCTTGGAAAAAGGCTTGTCCGGGAAAATTCGGATCCAGAGTTTTCCACCTCGCTTGATATAGCGGTTCAGGGCGATACGAGCGGCCTCAATCTGTCTGTTGGTAAGCCAATGAGGCTCAAGACAGACAAGACCATATTCGCCAAAAGCAACTGTGTTACCCCGCTGCGCATTGCCTTTCTCTCTCCCTCGTTGCTGCTTCCTGTGCTTGACTCTCTTTGGGATAAGCATACCTTAGCTCCTTGCCCTGTCGTCGGTCCTGGCGGGCTCGTGGGTGACGCGCCTTGGTCGGCGATCTCCACCATCGCGGCGCTCGCCACGCGGCTCGGAACCTGAACCCGGCTCTCGCCTGGCCTTTTTAGCCAGCATGCCAGCATCTTCGTTCTTGTCCTGATTATATACCATGCCCTGGTAAATCCAGACTTTTACACCTATTTTACCAAAAGTTGTCTGGGCTTCATAGAAACCATAATCGATGTCTGCACGCAGTGTATGAAGGGGAATTCTACCATCCTTGAGCTCTTCGGTTCGCGACATATCCGCACCGCCAAGACGTCCAGAAACGCGAATCTTGCAGCCCTGAGCTCCGCCCTTCATCGCATTGGAAATAGCCATCTTGAGAGCCTTGCGAAATGATCCTCGTCCCTCAAGCTGTCGAGCGATGTTCTGAGAAACGAGTTGTGCGTTCGTATCTGTCTTCTTGATTTCCTTGATCTTTATCTGGACCTTTTTGGTCGCAATCTTTTGGATTTCAAGACCTATATATTCAATGTTAGCACCCTTAACACCAATAAGAACTCCAGGTCGAGCGGTGTGAATAATCACCGTTATCCTTTGAGGATGTCGGACAATCTCGATGTCAGCAACATCGGCGCCTTTCGCCTCGGGGAGTTCGTATATCCTTTTTCGGATATGTAGATCCTCATGGAGAGTCTTGGCATAATCACGAGGCTCGACATACCAACGCGAACTCCAATCTTTGTTGATGCCAATACGAAGCCCTATTGGATTTACTTTATTGCCCACATTAAGCCTCCGACTTCTTGCCGATTTCTTCGACTACGCAAGATATATGGCACATCCTCTTGATGAGCATATCGGCCCTACCGCGGGCACGAAACCACACTCTCCTCATCCTAGGACCTTCGTCTATTCGAATTTCCTTGATGTAGAGCATGTCTTCGCCAAGCTTTCGGTTCTTGTTGAGCGCATTGGAAACAGCTGAAACGAGCACCTTTTTTATCAGCAGTGCACCTTTCTGGGGCATATTATCCAAAATAGCGATCGCATCGGCATAGGGCTTCTTTATAATCAGATCCGCAACAGGGCGAACCTTTGTTGGCGACGCGAGGAGCCATTTGGCAGTGGCCCGGTAACCGGTCTTTTCAGTCATGGCCTATCCCCTATTTCTTCTCGGCTTTCTTGTCGCTACCGGAGTGACCGCGGAAAATGCGGGTTGGAGCGAACTCACCGAGTTTATGGCCTACAAGGTTCTCGGTCACGTAGACCGGCACCCAGGTCTTGCCGTTATACACCGAAATAGTCTGTCCAACCATTTCGGGGATTATCGTCGAAGTCCTGGAGTAGGTCTTAACCATTTTTTTGTCTCCGGACCTGCTCGCCTCAGTAATTTTCTTGTACAGGCTCTTTTCGATGAAGGGCCCCTTCTTTACGGACCTTGACACGAGTGTACTCCTATCTCACTTGCGGCGCTTCGTAATGAAGCGTCCGGAGGGCTTGTGATTGTCGCGCGTCTTATACCCCTTGGCAGGCTGGCCCCAGGGCGAAACAGGCTGCTTGTAACCCTTTCCACGGCCTTCACCGCCCCCGTGGGGGTGATCGACCGGATTCATAACCGTGCCTCGAACAGTCGGACGAATGCCCAACCAGCGGTTGCGTCCCGCCTTTCCGATTCTTTCATTCATATGCTCTTCATTGCCCACGACTCCGACGGTCGCTATGCACTTTTTGAACACCATGCGAAGTTCACCCGAAGGCAGCTTGAGGACAATGTAATCGCCTTCAACACCTGCGAGCAGAGCCGAAGCTCCTGCAGAACGAGCAAGCTGGCCACCCTTGCCAAGGGTCAACTCAACATTATGAACCGTAAAGCCCAGAGGAATATTCTCAAGGGGAAGAGCATTCCCCACCTCTAGCGAAGCTTCCGGACCAGACATGATTTTCTTACCCACCTCAAGGCCCTGCGGACTGAGGATGTAGCGCTTTTCGCCGTCTACGTAAGTTATGAGAGCAATATTAGCTGTGCGATTAGGATCGTACTCAATAGAACTCACGATACCCGGAATGCCATACTTGTCGCGCTTAAAATCAATAACTCTGTACCTGCGCTTATGTCCACCCCCGTGATGTCTAACGGAAATCCTTCCGTTGGAAGCACGACCACCCGTAGAAGACTTACCCTTTGTAAGAGCTTTTTCAGGATTACTGTGGTTGTTGGTGATTTCATCGTTCACAACCTGAACGCGATGGCGCAGACCCGGCGTTAAAGGTCTGAAAGTCTTGATGCTCATAGATACCCCTTGCTCCTCACGCGCCTTCAAAGATGCGGATCGTCTCGCCTTTTTTAAGCGTAACGATGGCTTTCTTCCACTCAGCTGTCCTGCCGAGGTGTCCTCTTTGTCGCTTCGGCTTGGAGGTCACGTTAATTACCCTGCAATTTATAGGATTAACCTTAAAGAGCCTCCTCACGGCCTCCATGATTATCTCTTTATCGGCCCGAGGATCGACCTTGAAGACAAATTTTCCGGATTCTCTCATCTGGTTGCTCTTTTCTGAGAGCACCGGTTCGATCAAAATCGATTCGTAGTCCATATTCGGCGCTCCTTAACTAGTTCGCGTAAAACTCATTGAGCATCTTCGCAGCTGTCTCCAGAACAATCACTTTCCTTCCGTAGAACAGATCGTGAGCTCTGAGCCTATTGTATGATAAATACTTGAGCCATGGGATATTTCGTGCTGCTCGCTTGAGTTGAGCGTCGTCATCCTTGAGGATAAGTACAGTGCGCTCTGGTGTCTTAGCGTTTACGAAGCTGGAAAGAACCTTTACGAGATCAATCGTCTTTCCAGTCGAGACAGTAAAATCCTCCACTACGGCTAGAGTGCCGTCCTGAGCTTTAAGACTCAAGATCGTCTTCAAGGCCAAACGCTTAGCTTTCCTGGGCATCATGTATGAAAAATCACGAGGCTTGGGTCCGAAAGAAATACCTCCACCTACATACACATTCGACTTCGTGTCACCATGCCGCGCCCGGCCTGTACCCTTTTGGCTATAGGGCCTGCGGTTTGTTCCGTGAACCTCGCTCCTATCCTTGGTTGATGCCGTCCCGACTCTCGCATTAGCAAGCTCGTTGTTGATGGCATAATAAATTATATCCTCATTGATGGGAAGTCCGAACACGGCTTCGGAGAGCTCCACGTTCCTGAGCTCCTTCCCCTGAGTGGAAACAACTTTACTTTCCATTGGGTCCTCCGCCTTCAGTTCTTCTTGATCGCTTTGCGAACAAGAAGGTCGCAATTCCTCGGACCAGGGAGAGCTCCCCTGATCAAAACAACACTTTTCTCAACGTCCACTCGTACAACCCTCAAATTCAGTACTGTCACCTTTTCACGGCCCATACGTCCAGGAAGTTTAACGTTCTTGAAGGTCTTGTGCGGATAGGTACTCTGACCTGTTGATCCCGGCTCTCTATGGAACTTGGAACCGTGAGTGGCTCTTCCGCCTCCAAAATTCCAGCGCTTCACAACACCCTGGAAGCCTTTACCCTTGGAAGTAGCTGTTACATCAACGTAACGAATTCCCTCAAGAAGTTTGATGTCCAGAACCTCACCAACGACAACTTCCTTCTCGAAATCGCGCATCTCGCTCAGGATCCTCGTTGGAACGATACCTTCGGCAAACTGGCCAGCGTAGGGCTTGGTAACCCTGGTTTTTTTCTTCTCATGGACTCCAACGACGACAGCATTATAACCATCTGCGTCGGTACACTTGAGACCAACTACAACGTTTGGTACAACCTGCACGACGGTGACTGGAATAAGCTTCCCTGTCTCGTCGAAGACCTGGGTCATACCAAGCTTCTTTCCGATTATTCCGATCATTCGGAACTCCTGCGTTGAACGCGACTGGCATAAAACCAGGCGTTTCTGCATATCAGCAAGCTTTACTGCTTACTGTCGTATCTCGACATCGACACCCGCAGGAAGCTCAAGCTTCATCAGGGCATCCATTACTTCGGGAGTAGGCTCCAGAATATCGATAAGACGCTTGTGGGTCCTCATCTCAAACTGCTCCCTCGACTTCTTGTGCACGTGTGGCGAGCGCAGGACTGTGAATTTATTGATCCGGGTCGGAAGAGGAATGGGTCCGGAAACTTTCGCTCCCGCTCCCTGTACCGTCTTCACGATGCCCATCGCGCTGTCGTCCACTAGACGCACATCGAAGCCTCTCAGCCTGACACGGATTCTATCTTTCATACGTCCTCCAAAGAACTCTTGCGCATATTCTACCGAGCCGTACCCTGGCGGGCGCGCTCGACTCCATGCGCTGCGAGGCTTGGGAGCCTCACGGATCCCGCAGCCAAAACTGCGGAATCAAAACACTCTCACCGCGCCTGGAACATATTCAATCAATTCCGGCTGACCTTGGGCTATATCTTCGTTAGTAGGAGACTCTTTCTTAGTCATCCTAAAGACGGGCGGAATAACTCCAACGTTCAACTTAACATCT
>Ga0153880_1099204_pt1 | contig 14333 bp, 14 predicted proteins | sample AM7aRNAsmRNA_FD_105227 | JGI IMG/M metagenome (GOLD analysis project Ga0153880, IMG submission 105227) | Metatranscriptome of freshwater microbial communities from Lake Alinen Mustajärvi, Finland - AM7a metatranscriptome (Metagenome... | ecosystem: Environmental > Aquatic > Freshwater > Lake ... | reverse complement strand
CGACTCATCCACCATGGAAAGCCAGACAGCGCATCAGCGCTGCTGGCGGGTCGGCTGCACCCATTCGGACATTGAAAGGAAAATTATGTTAGGAACTGTTCTAGTTGTAGTGCTGGTCCTCATGTTGCTCGGCGCACTCCCCACCTGGCCACACAGCCGGAATTGGGGTTATTACCCGAGCGGTGGACTGGGCTTGGTTCTGGCCATTCTGGTTGTTCTGCTTTTGCTGGGCAGGATTTGATTAGGAGGGGCGCGAATCCAAACATGCCGGGGGTTGTGATGGTTGATGAGTTGCTTGAACACTCATGACGTTTCGGGCTTGCGGCCATTCGCTCTGCTCCTGATTCCGTCGCCATGCACAGCCCGCCTGCACCGTCCTCAACCCGAGGTAGGGTTATACCCCATAGCGGAGCAAGGCCCGGGAGCCTATTATAGCTGCTATGAAACAGTTAAAACTGACTATGACACACGCCACGAAAGAAACGTTTATGAAACACCTCGCCATCACGTTCCTCGCCGTCACCGCCTTCGCCGTGGGCTGCAAACCATCGGCCGAACAAGACCGTCAAGCCACGGCCGAGCAGTTCGACAAGGTCAAAAAGGAAACCAAAGAAGCCGCCCAGGACATGAAGGACTACACCTTCGCGCAAAAGGCGGCCTTCGTCGAGAAAATGCAAGGGCAGATGGCCGAGATCAATCGGGATTTGGACCAGCTCCTGGCCCGAGTCGAAAAGTCCAGCGACGCTGCCAAGGCCGAAGCCAAACCCAAGCTCCAGGCGCTGCGCGACCAGGCCTCGAAGTTGAACCAGCAGCTCGACGCGGCCAAGAACGCCACCGAGTCCACCTGGGAGGACGTCAAAGCCGGCTTCAAGAAGGGATACAATGAATTGAAGGACGGTTTCCAGGCCGCGCGCCAGTGGGTGAGCGACAAGATCGCGCCGTGAGGGAGAATGTCAAACGCGGCTCAGCCCGGCATCAACTGCAAACTTACTGAAAGACCATTATGAATAAAGTCGTCTCCATCGCTCTGCTGGTGGGTGGCGTTGTGCTCATGACCTTGGGGATCAACGCCACCAACTCCTTCAGTTCCGACGTGTCCAGATTCTTTACCGGGTCACCGACGAACAAGGCTGTCTGGATGCTCATTGGGGGCGCAGTCGCCACCATCGTCGGGCTTGTGTTGACCTTGCGAAATCGGGAACAAGCCTAGGCACCGCGCCGGCTCGTCACCCCGAGCCATCGCCGCATCAACCACATGAAAACACGCTTCGCTCACTGGAAAGCCGCCTTTTTGGCGGGTCTGGCCGTGGTGTTGCCGGCAGCGGTTTCCATCGGGGTTGTCACCTGGCTCTTTGGCACGGTGGCCATTTTCACGGACACCCTGCTCGTGTTTGTCCCCAAGACCTTGACCCACGCGCAGAACGGCGAAGGGCCGGTGCATCTTTACTGGAGCGTGGTGGCCCTGGTGCTGGCCATACTGCTGGTCGGCTTGGTCGGCAGGCTCGCTCACTACTATTTGGGCAAGAAATTGATTCAACTGGTGGACGTGGCTTTCATGCGCGTGCCTCTGCTCAACAAGATTTACCGGACCCTCAAGCAAATCAATGAAGCGTTCACCTCCAACCAGGCCGCCACGTTCAAACAGGTGGTGCTGGTGGAATTCCCGCGGCCCGGCCTCTACTCCCTCGGCTTTATCACCAGCACGCAAAACGGGGAGGTCCACGCCAGGACCCGTAAGACATTGCTGAGCGTGTTCGTACCGAGCCCGCCCCTCACCAGCGGCTCCATCGTTCTGGTGCCGGAGGCCGATGTGATCAAACTCGACATGTCTGTGGCCGACGGCATCAAGTTTATCATGAGCCTGGGCTCGGTTTCCCCAGCTTGCCCTCCTCCAGAAGACCTCCCGAGCACAGGGTCGGCCGGACACTCAACAGGGCCTGGTCTTCTCAGAAAAGGCGAAGCGGACTGGAGTCTTGCGTGCCCGGTTCCCACCCCAAGCGTTTGTCCTCCACCCGGAGTTTTCGCATGACCGTCCACCAAACAACCCACCAAGAGAAAGCCTCATCAGTATGACGCCATTGTCCCGCAAAGTGCTTCATGTTGGCGTGATCGTCACGGGGGTCTTTGCCCGAGTCTGCGAACGAATCGAACTGCTCTTCCGCTCCAAAGCGCAAGTGGCCCAGCGGGCCACGGGAAGATTCGAAGCGCTCAAGCGCAAAGAAATGGAAGTGGAGCGGCTCGACCGGCTGAGAAATCCGGGCAACTATCGGGGAAGATAGGACTTATGCCTCCCCCGTCCCGCCATTCCTGTCGCTCTCCGGGGTGCGGCTCCCAGCCCCGCCGAGGTAGGGTTATACCCCATAGCGGAGGCCGCACCGAAGGCGTAACGTGCCTCCAGTGTTAGAACGAATGAACGTAGAATAATAGAAAGAAACAAAATGCCATTAATTACCTTAGTCATCACTTTGATCGTAGTCGGCGTCTTGCTCTGGTTGGCCAACACCTACATCCCCATGGATGGCAAGATCAAAAAGATCCTCAACATCGTGGTGGTCGTCGCCGTCGTCCTGTGGCTGCTCAATGTCTTTGGAGTGTGGGGCAACCTCCGCAGCATTCGGGTTTCCATTCAGCCGCCGCCCTGGGGGGCGCCCGCCTGCTGTGTCGTTTCGCCATGCCGCGCGCACATCTAAACCGAACCGTGAACACTCAGCCTCTTCCCAATCCCATTGCTTTGGGCGCAGCGGATGCGCTTGACCACACCGTGTTCTGGACGCATCCAAGCCGCATCCGGTCGCGGCGGGGTGGAGTTTCCCGCGCGATTCTATCTTTCGTCTTCCTCTGTTTCGGCCTGGCCCATCCGATGGGCGCGGAGGAACAAGATCCGCATGTCTTCTCCGCGATTTTGGAGAATGACTTCCTTTACAATCCAGCGCCGGGAAAGCATCAGGATCGGCATTACACGCAAGGGCTAAAATTGATCTGCCTCGACCGCGGCGAACCTGTTCCCTGGTGGGCCAGGACGCTCCAACTCAACAAGGTGGACGACTGGCTGCCGAACGTCTGGATGGAGGCCGAGACGGCGAACTACGGCATGATCTTAGGCCAGAACATGTACACGCCGGAAGACGATCGGGCCGCGAGTGCCATCACCAGCGACCGGCCTTACGCCGCCTGGTTATATTTGGGCTTCGCCATCCAGCGGCGCGGCGAAACCGCCGGACACATCCCCGTGCTGGAAAGCTTTGAGCTGGACCTCGGCGTGATTGGCCCCGAGGCTCAAGGCCAGTTCGCCCAAGACACCTGGCATCACTGGCGGCATATTTCGACCTTCGAGGGGTGGAAGAACCAGCTCAAAACGGAGCCGGCGTTTGGCTTCAAATACGGCCGGGCCTGGAGAATGGCCTTCAGCGAGAAGAGCAGCCACTATTTCGATGTCATCCCCAATCTCGGAATTGATCTCGGCACGGTCAGGGTGTCCGGCGATCTCGGCGTGACGACCCGCCTGGGTTGGAACCTGCCCAATGATTTCGGGGTGCAGACGATCGACTCGCCTATTGTGCTGTCGAACGGCCGGGAACGTGGGCCCATCGGTCTCTATATCTTTGGCCAGGTGGAGGGGCGCGCCGTGGGAAGAAACTCTTTCCTGGATGGCAATCTCTATCAAGAAAGCGCCCATATTGCCAAGAAGCCGCTCGTCGCCGACTTCATTTGCGGGCTGGGGCTGAGCTTCGGAAAACATTTTGAGGCAAGCTGGAGCTTCATCACGCGCACCCAGGAGTTTGAAGGTCAAAAGGGTAATGACCAGTTTGGTTCGCTGATGGCGAAATTCAAATGCGGTTTCTAAGCGCCAACCCGAAATGAAATCATGAACGCATGGACTCCATGAAGATTCTCTTCCTCCTCCTCGTGGTTGGCCTGGTTGCGCTCGCGTGGCGCCGGCATAAGAAGCCGGCTTGGCAGCCGACGCATCCAGATCCCTCGCCGCCTGCTCCGGCTCCCATGGACCTCAGGCCCGTCTTGGAGCGTGGGAGGGAACACAAAACAGAACACACCTTTCTCAAACAGCTCATCGTCCATGATGCCAGCGAGGCAAGCCGTCTTTTGCAGAATGACTTGACCCAAGCCGAGCGCGACGAAAAGTGCATCCGCCGGGCCGTGTTTAGCATGGTGGTGCTCTTCATGTTATCACTGGCTGGGCTGGGTTATTGTGCCATTCTGCTGCCGGATGTTTTTCGCAATCCCAGTCACCTGGTCATGCGCAGCGTTTGCTACCTGGGTCTGGGATCGCTGATGTCCCAGGTGGCGTTCCTCGGATACTTTCTCTGGCACCGCCTCGCCGTAAGTCGCCTGCACCGGGAATGTCGGCGTCTTGTTCTCGCCCTGGCCCATGCCAAGCTCCAGGTGCCCGAGGCTCCAAGCCATCACATTCATGCCTGAACAAAAACAAAAAACAAAACTATGAGCAAAAACACCCAAGAAGTACACGACGACGTAATCGCCCTCGCGGAAGATGCGCGCGCCTTGATGACCGCCACCGCCGACGTCGCCGGAGAAAAGGTCGGCGAAGCGCGCAAGCGCCTCGCGGCCGCGCTGGACAGCGGCAAGGAAATCTATGGCCGCGTCCGCGACAAAGCGGTCGAGGGCGCGAAAGCTGCCGACCAGGCTGTGCATGAGCATCCCTATCAGGCCCTCGCCATTGCCTTCGGCGTCGGCGCGTTGCTCGGCTATCTCGTCTCTCGCCGCTGCTGCCGCAACGGCAACTAATCACGCCATGGAACCGGCCCCCACCCCTGCCGGGCAGCTCGTCGCGGCGTTGAAGCGTTTCGCGCGACGGGGCTTGACAATCGGTGAAAACCGCATCGAATTGTTCATGGTGGAAGTGCAGGAGGAGCATGAGCGCCTCCTGCACGCCCTTTTGCTGGCCCTGGGCGTGGCGGTCTTTGGCTTCCTTGCCGGAGTGGCGCTCACCCTCGTGATTGTCGTCTGCCTGTGGGCGAGCTCGCCCATGGCCGCCTTGCTGGTGTTGGCCGGCCTCTATGCCGCGACGGCGGCCTTTCTTTACTGGCGGCTGACCGTCCTCCGGCGTGATTGGCGAACCCTTCCCGCCACGCTCGACCAACTCAAAAAGGACCGCGCATGTTTGGACAAAGACCTCGCCTGAATCCGCTGGCCTTGCGCAAGCAACTGTTGATCGCGGAGAGCGAAATCAACCGCGCCCAGTTGTTCCAGGAATGGCAGGCGCTGGCGCACGAAGTTCACGACCTGGCCCACCGGGCTAAGACCATCGGCGCGTGGGCCTCGGCCGCGGCGTTGCTGGTGGCCGGCTTGACGGCCTGGCGCAACGGTTCGCCTGCGTCCGGTGCGGCCAAACCTTCCTGGTTCCAGAAGATTCTGCATGGCGCGCGCCTGGCTTCGACGATCTGGGTCGCGTTTCGCGCCTGCGGCCAGAAGGAAAAGCCCCAGTAAGGCTTCAGCCATGCATCTGACGGGACCAGCGGCCACATCTGTGATTTCATGATGGACGACCAGAGTTGGGCGATTCCGCAACCGGTCATCAAGCCCGGCCGCCGATTTTCCGGCCAGGAGGTGCTAAAACCGGCCAGCCAAGCTGACCGGATGGGGTGAACACCCCATAGCCACGGGAACGCCTCGGGTGTATTTTTATGGCGTATGAAGATTAAACAGACAACGAAATTAACGCTCGGTGACTTCATCGCGGGGGCCTACCAAGCGTGGGGAGTAGGGCGGGCCGCCCAAATGGTGCGACTCATGATTAAGGCGCGCCTGGTGCTATTTCGAGCGCAGCCGCATTTTTCTATTTCTTCCGCGAAAGGAAGGCACGCATGAACAAAGCGAACGATTGGGTTGACCCGATCAAAAGAGAAAACATGAAAACAAACGCCGGTGTGTGGATTGACCATCGAGAGGCCATTATCGTGGTGCTGACGGGCACCGGGGAAGAAACCAAGCGCATCCCATCAACCGTGGAAAAGCAGCTTCGCCGTTCGGGAGAGCCTGACCATGGTTCGTTTGAATCCCAGGAAGTTCCCACCGATGATTCCCGCCAGAGAAATTATACCGGGCATCTCGCGCGTTACTACGACGCGATCATTTCGCATCTTCACGATTGCGGATCCATCCTGATTTTCGGCCCCGGCGAGACCAAGGGGGAACTGAAAAAGCAGTTCGAGAAACACTTGGGGCAACCGCCTACCATCGCGCTGGCAACGGCCGACAAAATGACCGAGCCGCAGATTGTGGCGATGGTTCGTCATCACTTTCACCGCGATCCGGCCAGAGCGTGAGTCGAACCAGCAGTTTGCTGCCATCAATCTTGATCGCATGCAAAAGCTCCTGACGCTCCTCGCGCTCCTGGGACTCGCCGCGCTGGCCGGCGGTTGCGCCGCGGTTTCCGCCCTGCCCGTCGCTTCGTTGATGGGGTCACCGAACGCGTCGGCCCTGGAGATTCACAACAGCACCGAGGTCCGGCTTCAGGCGGCGAATTTCATTGTGATCAAACCCAACGTGGCCGGGCAGAGCAAAGGCTTCGCGCTGCTCGGCATCCTGACGATTGTTCCCGCGGACTTTTCCAAAGCGATGACCCGACTTTATAAGCAGGCCGAAATCCAGCCGGGCCGCTCCCAGATACTAGCCAACCTGAACATGGAGAAAAACGGCACGTATTTCATTCTGTTTTCCATCCCGCGCATATCGGTTTGCGCCGACGTCATTCAGTTTACTCCGGCGGCCGCCACGAATATTCCTCCACGAACCGAGGAGCAGCCACCGCAGCCAGGACGATGCCGAACAAGACCCTGACCATCCGCGTCGCTGCCACACAGCCAGCTTCCAGATCGTCGAAGACGTCACCGATTCCCTCGATGGTGGCGGCCACGCCAGCCAGTTGGCTTCTTGCCTCAAGGTAGGGTTATACCCCATAGCGCAAGACCCACTCTATGGCGTAATGTGCGTCCAGTGATGAAGTCGAACGCGACAGCAAACTCACATTATAAAACTAGTTTAACGATTATATGGCAAAAGTAATTGGCATTGATTTAGGGACGACGAACTCCTGCATGGCGGTCATTGAAGGCGGCGAGCCATCAGTGCTCGAGAACTCCGAAGGCAAACGCACGACCCCTTCGGTGGTGGCTTTCACCAAAAACGGCGACCGCCTCGTGGGCGAGGCTGCCAAACGGCAGGCCGTCACCAACTCCCGCAATACGATCTATTCGATCAAGCGGTTCATGGGGCGCAAATTTGACGAGGTGCAGGAAGAAATCAAACGTGTCCCCTACAAAGTCATTCGGGCTGCCAACGGCGACGCCGCGGTCGAAGTGGAAGTGGACGGCCGGCCCAAGCAATTCAGCCCGCCGGAAATCTCGGCCATGATTCTCGCCAAGCTCAAGGCGGATGCCGAGACCCGGCTGGGCGAGAAGATCACCCAGGCCGTCATCACCACTCCAGCCTATTTCAACGACTCGCAGCGCCAGGCCACCAAGGACGCCGGCCGCATCGCCGGTCTGGAAGTGCTCCGCATCATCAACGAACCCACCGCCGCCTCGCTGGCCTATGGCTTGGACAAGAAGAAGGACGAGAAGATTGCGGTGTACGACCTCGGTGGCGGCACGTTCGACATTTCGGTCCTGGAACTCGGAGACGGCGTGTTCCACGTCAAAGCCACCAACGGCGATACCCACCTCGGCGGCGACGACTGGGACAATCGCCTCATGGATTGGATGCTGGACGAGTTCAAACGGGAGCAGGGGATGGATCTGCGCAAGCAGCCCGATGCCTTGCAGCGCATCAAGGAAGAGGCGGAAAAGGCCAAGATCGCCCTCTCCAGCGCCGTGCAATACGATATCAACCTGCCGTTCATCACCGCGGACGCCAGCGGCCCCAAGCATTTGACCCTGAAACTCACGCGCGCCAAAATGGAGCAACTCTGCGAGGCGTTGTTCGAACGCACCATCGCACCGGTGAAAGCGTGTTTGAAGGACGCCGACCTCTCGGCCGCGAACATCGATGAATTGGTCTTGGTGGGTGGCATGACCCGCATGCCGCACGTCGTCGAAACGGCACAGACCCTCGTCAGCAAACCTCCGCACCAGGGCGTCAATCCGGATGAAGTGGTGGCGGTCGGCGCCGCCATCCAGGCCGGCGTGCTCAAAGGCGAGGTTAAGGATGTGCTGTTGCTCGATGTCACGCCGCTCTCGCTCGGCCTTGAGACTCTCGGCGGGGTCTTCACCAAGTTGATCGAGCGCAATGCCACCATTCCGTGCCGCAAGTCGCAAATCTTCTCCACCGCTTCAGACAACCAACCCGGCGTGGAAATCCATGTCTTGCAGGGGGAACGCCAATTCTCCCGCGACAGCAAGAGCATCGGCAAGTTCAACGGGTGTGAGACAAAATTCTTCGGGTGAGCATTTTTGCGGGCTCTTCTGGGAAACAATGTCTAGGCCGCTAGATAAACTCGTTTTGTAAGGCCTTGCAAGACCGTTTCAAGGTGTGTGCGACCTTCGAGCCGTTCCCAGCGGTGTCGTTAAGCTTGGCCGCGACCGCTTTCCGTTGGGGTTTTGCGGTCGGCCAGAAGCTGCTGAAGAATTTTGTCTCACACCCTAGTTGCATTTTTATGGCCGATTCTGCTTGCAATGCCCGTCCGAAGAGTCTAATGTCTGCGCGGTTCAACATCGGAAAGAGATTTTTCTATGATTGACAGGCAAGCCCGAGCATGACAGGAAACGAGCAGTCTCTAGGTGCAATGGATGTCCGACTCTTGGGCAAAGTTGCGGAGAAAGTGATTTTTTGCGTTGACATGATTGCCGCGTGTGTGGCATAAAGTTAATGTGAATTCGCCTTATGCGTTGGCCGTGGACCGTGTCAATCGCAAGATGGATTGTATTGATTATATTAAATATATGAACCGTCGTTGTGGTGTATTGTGGGCTGATTTACCAACCCACAGGGCGAGTTTTGCCGGCTCATTCGGAGAGGTCTTGCCTAGGGCCCGCGCTTCTGACCGAGGAGGACCGGAGGTTGACGCGTGGGTCAAGCAACGCCAGGCGGCTGTCACGACCGCGCCCCACCCCTCACTCGTTCCTGCTTGTACAGGAGCATCTTCCAGCAACAATTTTCCAAGACTGAAGGTCAATTTGTCCCGCAGCAATCAATAAAGGATCTGTTATGAAAATGAAACGAGTTCTGTTTTTTGGACTGGCGATGACATGGCTGTTCTGGGGGAACAAAGCGGGGGCCTATCCGTGTCCGCCGGATATCGGACCCCAGGCGAACGATCCTGGCGTCTGCGGGGCGATCGTTAGCTACAACCCGCCTCCTGGATCCCAGACTGCGGGTTTGTCCAGTGGTTCTTTGTTTCCGGTGGGCAAAACGACCAACACATTTAGCGGCGGCTGCAGTTTCGTGGTGACGGTGGTTGACACCGAGCCGCCGGTCATCACCTGCGGGCGGGACAAGACAGAGGAGGTGGGATCGGCTTGGCTTTTTGACGTACCGAAAGTGACCGACAACTGCAGTTCGATTCCGCCGGGGGTGTTGGTTTATGACAATGCCTCGAACAATCTCTATGTTCATTTTGATCCGGGCGTGTTGGAAGTGGGCGATGAGATTCATTTGGCCGGGCCAGACAGGGATTTGCAGTATTTCGGATTTGAGTATTGGTGGACGAACACGGCGGGAGGGCATGTTCTAGCCAATACGGGCCAGAAGGTGCGCTTGCGGTTCTACGCCAATGACGGGCCACCTTTCAACGGATATCCGACCCCGGGGACGATTCTTTATGACAGCGGGGATGTTCCACTTCCTCCGCCGTCTCTCTATACCGGGTATGATAGCGCCGTGCTGCTCTATGACGGGTCCGATTTCGCGGGGGGTCTGCTGCCCTTGTTAACCTTGCTGCCGGATGATTTCACCTGGACGGTGCAGTTCACCGGGCTGAGCACAACCCCGGGAGCGGTGGACCACGTGGGGGTGGACCTGTTCTCACCACCGGTGGTGGGGGGGAGCTATGCGGACTACTGGCAGCGCGGGGCCAATGGTTCGTGGTCGCTCCAGAACCATCAATGGGTGGAGATTAATTTTGCGTCGCAGGCCTGGGCGTCGAGCGATCAGGTGAGGTTGACGTTTACAACGGTGACGAACTGGAACTCGACGAATGGCTGCGTTTATTCGGCGACGCGGACATGGCAGGCCATCGATGCGGCGGGCAACCCGTCAAGCACGTGCAGCCAGACGGTGACGGTGTTGGATACGACGCCGCCGGTGATCATTTGCAGTTCCAACAAGATCGTGGAAGTGGGATCGGCCTGGACGTTCGACCTGCCGGGGGCCACGGACAACAGTGTGGGACGAACGCTGATGTACGATAACGCCACGAACAACCTGTATATCGCCTTTCCCGCGCCGACGACGAACATTGGAGGAACGATCGGGACGTTGGAGATCGGAGATGAGATTCATCTGGGCGGGCCCGACCGGCTCTTGCAGCAGTTCAGTTTCGAATATTGGTGGAACAATAGTTTAACGGGAGCACCCACGAATAATGGCCAGGTGGTGCGCTTGCGGTTCTATGCCAATGACGGGCCGCTTTTCAATGGCTACGCGACGCCGGGAACCGTGCTGTATGATAGCGGGGATGTGACGCTGCCTGCGGCGGCTCGGGCGGTCTTATTGTTTGAGGCGGCGGATCTGTACGACCCGATGGCGCCTGGGTCGGTGCCGCTGCGGGTTGCGCTGCCGGATGATTTCACATGGTCCGTGCAGTTTGGCGGGTTGGCGGTGGGCGACCAAATGGGGGTGGACCTGTACTCGCCGCCCGTGGTGGGCGGAAGCTATGCGGATTACTGGGAACGCCAGTCGGATGGTTCCTGGAAGCTGAAGAACCACCAATTTGTGGAGATCAATTTCGGGGCCCAGGCTTGGGCCTCCTGCGTGCAGGTGACCATCCTGAATACGGTGACGAATTGGACTGATTGCACTTATACGGCCACGCGGACATGGAAAGCCACCGATGGGGCGGGCAACACCAGCACCTGCAGCCAGACGGTGACGGCCGTGGATACGACGCCGCCGGTCATTGCCTGCGGCGCGAACAGGACGGTGGAACTGGGATCGGCTTGGACGTTTACCGCGCCCACCGTGACGGACAACAGCGTGACCAGGATCTACGACAATTCAGTGAATAATCTGTTTACTCATTTTGATCCGGGGGTGCTGGAGGTGGGGGATGAAATTCATCTGGCGGGGCCGGAAAGGTATTTGCAGCAGTTTGGTTTCGAGTATTTTTGGGAGAACAGCCAGCCCGGCTCGCCCAGAACCAGTCCCGTGAAGGTGCGCCTGCGGTTTTACGCCAACGACGGGCCGCCTTTCAACGGGTATGCGACACCGGGGATGTTGTTGTATGACAGCGGATATTCCGATCTTCCGTCCTACGAGCGGGAGGTCTTGGTTTACGAATTGCAGGATCTCTATGTTTCGGCCTTGGTGCCGTTAGCGGGGCCGCTGCCAGACGATTTCACCTGGTCAGTGCAGTTCACCGGGCTCGGGCCGGACGACCATGTGGGGGTGGATTTGTTCTCGCCGCCGGTGGTGGGAGGCAGCTTTGCGGATTACTGGGAACGTCAGGCTAACGGTTCCTGGGTGCTCAAGAATCATCAGTGGGTGGAAATCAATTTTGCGTCGCAGGCCTGGGCCTCGTGCGTGACGGTCACGGTGTTGGGCACGGTGACGAACTTGAATAGCGCGTGCGCTTATACGGCGACGCGGACGTGGCTGGCGACAGATGGGGCGGGCCTTAGCAGCACGTGCAGCCAGACGGTGACCGTGGTGGATAGAACGCCGCCCGTGATCAGCGGTTGTCCGGCCAGCTTTCCGGCGAATACCGATACTGGCCTATGCACGGCGGTGGTGTCTTGGACTGAGCCAACGGCAGCCGATTTCTGCACCTATGGTTGGTCAAAGACGCATGCCCCGGGAGAGACGTTCCCGTTGGGTCCGACCCTGGTGACCTACACGGCAACCGATGCCAGCGGCAACACCAGCACCTGCTCCTTTACGGTGACGGTGGTGGACGGTCAGGCGCCGACCATTGGCGCCATCACGGCCACGGAGGTGCAGGTTGGCAGTCCTAATCCTGTGGACGTGAAGAACAAGACCTGCAATGTCCAGCCGGTTCTGGTCGGGACGGTGGCGATCACCGCGCAGGCGAGCGACTCCTGCGGTTTGGCGGCCACGCCCGTGGTCATGCTGACGAACGGGACTTACTGGGCGCAGGCATCATTCGTCAACCAAAGCCCGTCCGGGACGTTTAACTTTACCTGGCCGGTAGATCCCACCACCCCCCCCGGAACCTGGACCGCCACGGTGACGACGGCGGACGCCGCCAATAACATCAACACCGCCACTTTCACCCTGTGTGTGGTTCCCATCCAGGTGACAGGGCAGGTGGAGTTGGAAGGGTTCGTGGGGACGGGCACCACCCCGCTGAATACGCGGACGGTGACCTTTGTGGCCACGACCGACATGTTGAGCAGCACCCCGCTGGCAACCTGGACCGTGAGTCTGCACAATGTGTCGGGGGCGGTGTTCGACTTCACTCTGACCGGTGTGCCGCTCAACACCGGCGCCATCAGCGCGAAGACGGATTGGAACTTGCGCAGGAAATTGCCGGTAACGTTCATCAATGGCCTGGCGGGGGCCAATTTTACCGGCGCGAATAAGTTGTTGGGAGGCGATTTGGACGGAAGCAATGCGGTTGACCTTGATGACCTCGTTCTTCTGGCGACTTACTGGTACACATCCGATCCAACCGCGGATATTGACGGGAGCGGCGCGGTGGATCTGGATGATCTCGTTATTTTGGCGAATAACTGGTACATTCAAGGAGATCTCGAGTAGGATGGACCGAGCCAACCCATGATTTAAGAACAAAGGCCCTGATTACGCAAAAGATCAACAAGAAAGTGACGATATGAGAAATTCTAAATTGAACATGATCATCGGTCTGATTGTGCTAGCGTGCGGTGCTGCCGGAACTGTGATGGCCGCAGCCGATCCCTACGATCCGGTTGTGCCGTGCTGGCGGAGCCAGCCAGGGAGCACTTTCCAGAAATGGACCTTTGTCGCCAGCAATAACCCGGCCGCGCCGGAGGTGTCCATCAACCTGTCCGGCACGCCACAGGCAGGTTTTGCCGTGGGGAACTTGGGCAAGGGCTGGGTCAATACGAAGCCCACGACCTTCGGCACCAACCAGGGTATTTGGGACATGGGCGCCAGCGGCACCATCACTTTGTCTATTCCCAACAGTGCCAGCGTGGCTCCGGCGGCATATAAATACGTGTGGGTGCAGGTCGTGCAGTTCATAGGCAATCTTACTTACCAGACTTACGCAACGGTTTCCGTTCCGGGTGGAACCTCCCTCGGCGGACAGAGAGTCAGCACAGGATATAGCGTTTCCACGGGCGGAGGGCATCCGTTGGTGCTTGGCACATGGATGGTTGACCAGACCGTGTGGCTCGTCCCCGATGGTTCTTCCCCAACCACGGTCACGATCACGTCGGATGCGTATGGTGATGCGGTTGACCAGATCGTGGTTGACACTCTTTCCCTCGACCTTTGTCCCGGGAACATCACGCAAAACACGGATCCAGGGCAATGCACGGCGGCGGTGACGATGCCTTTGCCAACCGTGGATGGATGCAAGGTAGTGAGCGTGGTGTGCAAGACCAACAGCGTGGTGATATCGAGTCCCAATACTTTCCCAGTAGGAACAACTCCTGTGGCTTGCACGATCACGGATGGCGCCAGCAAGATCACCACCTGCCCGTTCACGGTCACGGTCAACGACGTGACGCCGCCGACGGCGGTGTGCCAGAACATCAGCGTGAATCTGGATGCGACGGGCCACCTGACGATCACGCCGGCGCAGGTGAACAACGGGTCGAGCGATGCCTGCGGTATCCTCAGCCTGGCTTTGGACAAGACGGCGTTTACCTGTGCGAACGCCGGTCCGAACGCAGTGGTGCTGACGGTGACGGACAACAATAACAACACAGCGACGTGCGGGGCGGTGGTGACCGTCAATGATGTGACGCCGCCGACGCCGGTGTGCCAGAACATCAGTGTGAATCTGGATGCGACGGGGAACGTGACTATCACGGCGGCGCAGGTGGACAACGGGTCGAGCGATAGCTGCGGGGTGAAAACCCTGGCTTTGGACAAGACGGCGTTTACGTGTGCGAACGTGGGTCCGAACACGGTGGTGTTGACGGTAACGGACAACAACAACAACACCGCGACGTGCGGGGCGGTGGTGACGG
>Ga0153880_1415243_pt1 | contig 14334 bp, 7 predicted proteins | sample AM7aRNAsmRNA_FD_105227 | JGI IMG/M metagenome (GOLD analysis project Ga0153880, IMG submission 105227) | Metatranscriptome of freshwater microbial communities from Lake Alinen Mustajärvi, Finland - AM7a metatranscriptome (Metagenome... | ecosystem: Environmental > Aquatic > Freshwater > Lake ... | reverse complement strand
GGAAGATAGGACGGGTATTCAATATAAACCCGCAATTTCTTACTCTTGATCTGTGCAAAAAACTCAGCGGAAAGCTGTACCTGATTTGAAGGATATTGATCTGCAGTAATGAGTAGCGCTTGTCGTTCATCTGCCTTTCTTGCCGCATCATCAGGTGAGTTAAACCTCTGTATTCGAAGCTTGGGCTGGGTTTGCAGTATTTGGATCAGGTCGTTGGAGTCTGAACAGCAAACATTCAGGATCTCTTTTGGGCCAGAACAACTGCAAAGCAGAAAAAACAAGATAACTTTAACCTTCTGCCACATCTTGGCCTGCAGTCAATTCAGTTATTTTTTGTTCAAGTTCAGCAGTTCTCTCCCTGACCTTTTCTTCAAGGATAATTTTCTGGTTTTCCAACTGCTGAGTCAGATAACGGGTAAATAAAAGGTTCTTTATATGTAATCCAACCTCATGCAAATCGTAAGGTTTAGCGAGAAAATCTTTTGCTCCCAAAGCTAACGCACGTTGTTTGGCTTCCAACGTAATATCTGCAGTAAGCACCAATATTGGCAAATAGTTGTTAGCCGGAATCATTGGCTTTAATTGAGCAAGAATTTCATAGCCTGAAAGGTGCGGCATCAATAAATCGAGGAGAATAATATCTGGATCAAAGGACTTTACCAGGGCAATAACTGTTCTGGGATGTACAGTTGACTTGATATTATTATAACCCTGAGTTTCCAAAAATCCGACCAGGATATCAATATTAGCTTCCTGATCATCGACTACCAGGATGGCCGCATTTTTAAATGACTCATCAAGCATGATTTTCTAAATCTGTATGGACTAACGAAGATAAATACATTATTTGGCACGACCAATAACATATTCATCAATGACTTTCAAAAACTCAATGACATTTAATGGTTTAGTCAAAAATCTCCGGGCACCCGCATTCAACATCTTTTCAACCTGCTGTGGCATGGCATCTGCACTGACAATAACTACTGGAATCGTTCTGGTTTCTTCTTCATCAAGAAGAAGTTTCAGGATTTCAGCACCAGGTATACCAGGTAAATTGAGATCCAACAAGATGAGATCAGGTTCATATTCCATGGTAATGTCAACCACCTTTTCTCCATTCATTTTGGTTATCAGGCGTATCCCCGGGCATTGATTTCCAATAATTTCCTCAACCAGTTCAATATTTGAAATATCGTCTTCGATATATAAGATGGTTCCTGTTTTTGTGGCAAATCCGGATTCAACCACAGTAATATCTTCCGATTTTTCATTTAATACTTTTGGGGGATCGCAGAGAGGGAGCTCAATCCAGAAAGTACTTCCCACACCAGGTTCGCTTTCCACTCCAATATTGCCACCCATATTATCGATCAGTTTCTTGGCGACAGCCAGTCCGAGACCGGAGCCTTCAGTTTCCGATATTTCTGCCCCGATCCTTTCGAAAGGATTAAAAACTTTGGACAGGTTTTTCTCAGAAATTCCCTTACCTGAATCAGAAATATTGATTCTGACATAGGTAATCCCGGCACAATCAACCGGCATCTGCACAGTGCTTACACTTACTGATCCTCCTTCATTGTTGTACTTGATCCCATTATTCAGCAAATTCAGTAAAACCTGGTTGACCAGCTGCCTGTCAGCTGTTACGTATAATTGATTTGCTGAAGTGGTTACCATTTTCAGTACAATGTTCCGTTTCTCGGCAAGTGGCTGCACCGTATCCAGCATTTCTCCAATCACTGATTTTATCTGGATCGGTTCCAGATTGAGTGAAAGTCGGCCAGCTTCGATCCTTGAAATTTCAAGAACCTCATTGATCATCTTCAGCAGATGTTTTCCACTGCGCATAATATGCCCCACCCCTTTTTTCTGACCCGGGTTAAGTTCAGCCATGTCAAGTAATTGAGCAAAACCCAGAATGGAATTTAAAGGTGTTCTCAGTTCATGGCTCATCCGGGAAAGAAATTCACTCTTTGAGAGGTCGGCTTTTTCAGCAGCTGCCCTTGCCTGCCTGATCTCCTCCTCGGCACGAATACGATCTGTAATATCAACCATCATGGTTAAAAAACACAAATCGTTACCGATAAGAATCAGGTCAGCTGAGAAAAGGCCGGTCATTAGAGAGCCATCCTTTTTTAAGACCTCCACTTCAACATCTCGGATCGCAACTTTTTCCTTTATTTTTCTGGCAATATTGTTCCTGATGGCGTGATCAGGAAAAAGGTTTAGCGAGTTTGATGTTTTGCCAATTATTTCATCGCGCGAAAAGCCTAAAGTCTTGAGAAAAGTTTCGTTTACATCTCTAAACATCCCGTCTTCAAATCCGGATATTGCCATGAGTGCAGCATTCGACTGAAATGCTTTGGAGAACTTTTCTTCCGATAATTTGATCTGCGAGATATCTTTGCTGACGCCAAAAATGGCTGGTTTCCCATCCCAATGACCTAGTTTTACCCTTGTTTCCACCGGAATAAAATGACCGGATTTGGTAATCAGCGGTACCGGGCAAAAATCTGCCGTACCGGCAAGCATTTCGCCAACAATCCGTCCGGCTTCTGCTCGGCGCTCTTCGGGATGGACCATCAGGACACTTTGTTCAACAAGCTCTTCAGCATTATAGCCAAGACGTTCAATGACTGATTTATTGGTATGAATAATATTCCCCGAGTTGTCGAGAACAAAAAGAAAGTCATCAATAGTATTGAAGAAAGTTTCATAATTCCTGCGTGTCTGATCCAATAGCAGCTCCTTACGTTCATTATTTACCAGGCTCGCCAGGGTGTTGCTCCAGACCATTAACATATTAATTTCTGATGCCTGATATTCTTTCTGCTTTAAAACAGAATCAAGGCCCACAAAACCGATCAGGCTACCTTCAATGGAAACAGGAATCACGGCAAGCGACTGGATCGCCTGGGCCTCCAGAATTTCACGTTCAGCGATCCACGTATCCGGGAGATCCTTTACTGAGTAAATGATGATATTCTCATGATTCCTGAGTTTCGACATCCACATGGGCAGGACCTCGTTGGGGATATTCTGCATATTACCAATTTCTGGTGTAACCCCTTCATTGCACCATTCATGGGTGTTGCTCATGGTTTCACCAGCCGGATCAAATTCGAATAGGTGGGCACGGTCCGCTTCCAGAAAACTACCGATCCTTTTCAATGACAAATCAAGTGCCGCCGATATCTCAGGGCCCGCAACCCCTGTTAATTGGAGCGACAAGGCCAGCAATTCATCCTCAAAGTCCTGTGCCCGCTTTCGTTCTGTGATATCCTTCAAGGTACCGTAGGTCCCGGTTATTTCATCCCGATCATTCAATCCCAGCCTGGCAAAAACTTCGACCCATCTGAATCCTCCGTCTTTAGTCAGGTATCTGACAGAATGCCTGCTATATTCTTTTTCCCGGTTGATCAAGGGTGTGAATAAATCAGTATTGCGTTGCCTGTCATCGGGATGCACAAAATCCAGGAATAATTTGCCAATCGATTCACCTGTCGTATAACCGGTTAATTCTTCCCATGCTTTATTTAGGAATAACCACAATCCATTGATATCGGTAGTAAAAATAACCTCCTTGACATTTTCAACTACTGTCCGGTAATTGAATTCACTCTCAGCTAATTGGCGTGTTCTTTCTTCGATATTCTTCTCCAGATTAGCATTCAGATCAACAATTTCCTTTTCTGATCTTTTCCGATCTGTGATGTCCCTGATAAAAGTCAGGACTTCATCTGGACCCAAAGGCGCCATCCGAGCTTCGAAATAACTGACCTCGCTGGAGGATGACTCGGAAAACTCATAGGTAACAATCTTCTTCGTGCTGATGCACTCCTGGACGTATTTCAGATGAAAATCAGCCGAATCTGTTTCATAGAACTTATCCCGGCTGGTACTATCCAGCTCCGTGTATAATCCCTCTCCATTTATTACGAAAATCAAATCGGGCACAGCGCTGATGATGGCATTTAATTGCTCGTTTTGCTGCCTAACCTTTTCGTCAGCTATCTTTCGGTCAGTTATATCCTCCTGAATTGCAATATAATGCGTAATTTTTCCATCACTTATCACAGGGGATATTATTGACGATACCCAGAAAGAATGGCCATTTTTCTTTTTATTCAGAAACTCGCCTTTCCAAACATTACCCGAGCCGATAGTTTGCCAAAGTTCCTCATATTCCTCCCTGGGCTTTCGGCCTGATTGGAAAATCCTGGGGTTTTTCCCTATCAATTCATCTAATGGATATCCTGTCAAATCCAACGCTTTGGGATTCGCGTACTCGATATCCCCGTTCAGATCGGCAATAATCGTCATGATTGGACTTTGCTCGACGGCCTGCGAAAGTTTGATCAGATTATCTTCAATTTTTGTCCTTTCAGTGATATCCGCATCAAGACCCCGATAGCCTTCCAGATTGCCGTCAGGCCCAATATTTGGAATTCCGCTGGTAGTTAAAATGCAATATTCACCATTAGCCTTGACAATGGTATTCGTGAAATTGTTGAATTCACCAAGTTCCCGAAAAACGCCAAAAGCCATCTCCTTTAACTCTTCACGATGTTCAGCAGGGAAAATGTCGTAAAAATGCATCTTCCCGACCATTTCGTCAGGGGTATATCCGTAAATCTGAAAAGCCAGTGGACTCACATAAGTATATAAACCGTCGACATCTACTTCCCAAACTACCTCTTGCGTTTTTTCAACGACCTGACTAAAGCGCTTCTCGCTGTTCGCAAGCTTTAACTGCGCCTGCTGGCGTTCAGTTACATCCCTGTACCTCCATAAATGGCCGCTGTAGTTCCCATTTAAATAGGTAGGAATATAATCCCTTTCAAAAAAGCGGCCATCGTTCAATTCGAGCTGATCATTAAAAACAGGAACCTTCTCGGTAAGAATTATATCGATTTCAGCGACAAATTTCACCGGATTCTTAAACATCCCCTTGCTTTGCTCGGCTGATTCGGAACAATCTCCGCCAACCAACAGTTCCGGAGGCGCAGGAATTCCAAACATATCGCAAAACAACTGGTTCGTAAGTACAATCTTCCGCTCGGAATCTTCAAGCAGAATCCCTTCATGAAGGTTGATGATAAGGTTCGAAAGGATATTTGACTGATTAGTCTTTTCAATTTCAGCCTGCTTACTCTCGGTGATATCGTGTATAATGGAATACAAAAACGTTTTGCCATGGTAACTGATAGGTCCCGAGAAAACCTCCACATCCCTGACTCTTCCGTCTGACAGCTTATGCTTAAAAAGGAAGTGTTTCCTGTTTTCCGCTATAGCCAGACTCATCTCCGCTTTAATATCCTTTAGAGAGAGTGTATTTATATCGGAAATATTTTTTTGGCAGATGTCAGCATTGGTCCAGCCGTAATAATTACTTGCGGCTAGGTTGGCATCCATAATTTGTCCGTTATCCGGATCGACCACTAACATAACAGAATGGTTATTCTGGAATAATGACTTATATCGATCCTCGCTCTGGCGCAACTCCTCGTTCTGCAGCTCAAGTTCTTTTCGCTGCAATTCAAGATCCTGAAGCAGTTTTTGAATTCCAGCCTCGTTTGCCATTCTGTTCAAATTGAATAAATTATCACAATAATTTGTGCGAAATATACTTAATATACAAGGGCTGACAAAGAATATCGCATTACGTTCGTCAAAAACCAATCCGGATGCCAGGACAAATTAAAGACAGACTAATCAGAACCTGATTTTTATGCTGCCAAATATTTCTCTTCCCGGTCCAGGTTGGTAAGAATTCCCATCAGGGTCCGGTTCAGTAAATGCCATGTATTTTGCTCCGGTAAAATTTCGTGCAAACACGCTGCATTCTCCAAGCAAGCCTTTAAGCTTCCATTGCCAGGCAACGCGAGCATGGTAAAGGTTAAATCCATCCTGCCAATTTTGGTAAATCGTAGGATCGAGTGTGCCGCTATAGGCTTTTGCATCAGTATAAATGGCCCATTTCGACTGATATTCGGTCCCTAAACTGATCTTGATATTTTTGTTCAGCGCATATACGACTTCCCCGTAAAGCTGGTGCTTTGGTGAATTAGGCAGCCATTGTCCAGCTACTGGTGGAGTGGTTAATACATAGGTCTGATCGGTATACACCGGATCAATAGTTGCAGAGGTATATTTATAATCAGCATAGGTATAGGCTACCTCCAAACTCAGATTCGAGAGGATCTTGTACGATACATTTGTTTCGATACCCATTCGTTTGCTGTTACCTGCATTTCCGTAAAATACCTCCTGATTTCCTCTGCCCGCTTGCTTGAAACGGAAAAAGTCATTTTCGGTATTCATGATAAATCCGGTTATCTCATAAGTTAATTTATCGCTCAGAAATCCGCGCAGTCCGATTTCCTGGCTGGTGGAAACTGCCGGAACCAGGTGGGTATTGAAACCACTATATCCTACAGGGTTACTAGCCAGCTCTTCGGTTGATGGCGGCATGAAACCCTGGCTCCAATCGGCAAACACGGTTAAAGCATCCGACACAGAATAACTGGCACCGATACGGCCGGAAACCTTGGTGAAATCCTTTGAAGTGATTGCTGAATCAAGTCCTACCATTTTATCAGTCAGAGTATTATCCATCTCATCATATCGAAGGCTTGCCATAAGATTAAATTTCCCAATTTCGAGTTTATATAAAGCATAAGCCCCGAAACTAGCCTGTGAAATAACCTGGTTTGCAAGCAGCAGCCCTGTCTCAAGATTGGTTTCATCAATACTTTCAACTCTGTTCGGATTGCTGGCGCTCTGCAGCTTGTACATGTTGATATTCTGCCATTTTAAATCGGTACCCAGGCTGATATGATTTTTTACTTTCCCACTTCCCAGATGGAGGTTATATTGTGCACTTGCTCCCGGCACTGTGTAGGTCCTGTACTCAGCACACCTGTTGCTGGTTTCCTTATAATCCCAGGACCGGAGAAAGGCGGATACCTGAATGTCCTGATTTTCATTGATTAAATAGGAACCCACCAGTCCCATGGTGGTCCGGTTTGTTTTCTGATATTCATTAAATGGAGAAGCATCAGGATTGGCCTGCAATAGATTATCAAACTGACCGCGGTTGAGGCCTTCAGGGTTCTGCTGGAAGTAATCGGTGCGCGACAAGATCTGTGTAATAGTTAGCTTTTTGCCAGGGTGAAAATTTATCTTTTCATAAAGCTTATTGCTCCAGAAAGCCTGGTGGTCGCGATAACCATCGCCATCGGTCCGTGAATAACTGATCCGATAATCCATATTTCCCTTTGCTCCATCGAGCTGGAAAAGTGATTTTGAGAATCCGTTTGATCCCAGAGTTTGGCTTACCTCGCCTCCGATGGGTTTCGCTCCACCATCGAAAGTACTGATATTCAATACTCCTGCTGCTCCACCACCCCCATATAATCCGGCGGCCGGGCCCCGTAATACTTCAATCTTTTTAACAGTACTCCAATCAACATCATACAAATCCGGGGCAAATCCTGAAGGATCGTTCACAGGAATACCATCAATAATGACACCGATTCCACGTAATCCTCTTTCGGTAAGAATACCCTGACCGCGGATAGAAACATGCACACGTTCACCATCATGCTGATTATCGATCCGCACACCCGGAACCAATCGTAGCGCTTCCTCAACGGCAATCCCTTTTGGCATATTCGCCAATCCTTCGGAAGTCACCAGCGAAACAGATCCCGGGTTATTTTTCAACCTTACGGGCATTCTGTTTGCTTTAATAATTACCTCATCAAGCTTAATTGCCTTTGTGGTATCAACAACTCCATTTTGAGCAAATAAATTGCCACAAATACCTATCAAAATACAGATGGAAAATAAAATTTTCTTCATTTCTCGCATTATTAAAATATCGGAATATGCTATTCAAACCGAATAGCAATAACTATTTGAAATTCTTTGATTAACTGAAACGATCGGCTTGAAAATCAAATAGTTTTGGGCGGCGGGGAATGAATATCAGGGGTGTTTGATTTATATTGCCAAACAAATGAAGGATAAATAAAATTGACAATATTTTTGTTTGTATTCAGATTAAATTGGACGGGGAAATACTGAAATGAGAATGACAATCTAATTCTTTTATCGTTGCTTTTTTTCGACTTGCTGGTAAATCCCGCAATAAGCTTTTTCTCTTTCGTATCGTTCAGACAGTAATAATATTTCTCGTTGCCGATAGTGGCGGATCTTACGACATCAAACATTTCCTTATTCAGCCGAAATTCCTGTCCGGGCTTTATCCATTCGATCCCCTGATCAGAATTGGCAGGAACCTTGATCAGCACCAGTTCCTCATCCTTCAGGCCTTTTTCAATCTCCTCCCTGACCTCCCGCTGGATATTATTTTGCAACAAGCTGAACCATAAGTAATATCCTCCGGCATCGAATACGAATATCATCAATACTATTACCGAAATATATTTCCTCATGGAAACAAAGTTACTGCTTTTTATAGATGATCAACAGGGAGCCGGGTTTTTCCTTGTTTTGCAAAAGCAACCCCTTCATCAGCTCTGCTCCGGTTTTAATCATTTTTATACCGGTATCCTCAAACAAAACTGAATAGTTAGCATTGATCTCCAGCCCCTTTGGTTTTACGGTAATGCTCTCCACATCACATGCTGGTCGCCGGAAAGCGAGAATAATGCCATCTCCATGGTCGGGTCTGTTCTGCTGATACGACAACCAGATACTATCAGTAGTGATTTTTACATTCGGGGTAAGAGGGTAATAATCACCATAATAATAAGGTCTCAACCTTTTGAAATCCCGCGTGATCGTCTGGAGTAAATCCTGCGAATTGTTCCCATTGTAGAGATCCCAGTTGGATACCATGGCAGTGCTCATGCTCGACCGGAAGGTGTATACCGATGCAGTAACGTTTCCCGTTCCGTGGAGTGGCAGGTAGAAATTCAGGCCATAAGTATGGCTCTGATAGCCGTTAGGTTCACCGTAATCATAGTCGGTCCTCCAAAGTGGTGAACTACGTGTAATGGTTTCGAGATCGAGCCTCCTCCCACCACTGGCGCAGTTGTCGATGATAAGGTTGGGGAAATTCGAAAGTAGGGCATCCCAGTAAGCGTAGAGCCCCTCGATATGCCGGATTTCAGTGACGCCAATTCGATTGGGCTTATCGTTATATTTCCAGTAAGGATAGGGATCGAAGTTGAAGTCCTGGCGATAATAATCGATCCCGTTGGCTCGGATAAAATCTGATATATATTTAGTCAGCCATTCGCGTGCAGCGGGATTGCCAAGGTTAAAGAGCCGGTTGACAGGGCTGAACCGGCCAAGCTCCGGATTTTTCACCGTGTCGGGAATCCGGATCAGAAAATCAGGATGGGCCTGGTCAAAATTGGAGCCTGCATAAACCCGCTCCGGCTCAAACCAAAGGATAAATTTTGCTCCAACGCCATGAACCGCATCCGACACCGGTTTCAGCCCATTGGGGAAATTGTTGGTATTGACTGTCCAGTTGCCGACATGGTCCCACCACGATCCGCATCCGGTATACCAACCTGCATCAATCCAAAAGACCTCGGGAAGGATTCCGAACTGCTTGAACCGTTGCGTCATGGCAACACAGTAACTTTCAGTGGCACAGCTGTGTTCGTTGCATGGCTGTGGTCCGCCGGCACCCAATGAGGCTGCCAGTGGGAGCTCTGCAAATTTACCGTTGATCATCCGGCTGTGATGTTTCAAAACAAATTGCCGGAACAGGTTATGGCCAACCATACGGTCGGCACCCTTCCAGAAAAGCAGGCAAACCTCAGGGGTCCTGATTTGCTCATCGGGATACAGCACAAGTTTCATGCGCTCCATTCCGGCATTGAGCGACCAGCTTTTTGAATCTGACTGTTTCACCTCAGCATACCATTTTCCGGTCCACCCGATAGCAGTTAAGACGCCCTGATTTCCGGGCATCACAACGTTAAAAAACGGGAATGCCGTATTATCCGATGAACGACCACCTGATGGGGTCATGTAATATTTTTGCCTGCACCAAGAACATCTTCGTACCCTTCGAAATCCGACCGTTCGCCGCTGCTGCCACGTGAATGGTGCAGGGTAACAGATCCCTCCTGGTCATATCTGAAAGTGTAATCCGCCGCTTTAGCCTTTTCGATCAGCGGAGTGTTGATTTTCGAACTGTTTTTAAACTCGATGGTCCACTCGGCAGCCGGAAAATCGGAATATCCGGTTACTGTGCATTTAACCAGCAGACCGGTTTTCGGGTCGCGCCATGAATACAGTGATTTCTCAACAGCAGGATCGGCGGTTGCCAGTTTCTCCATCCGGTATTCCCACGACCGGATAAAAGTCTTCGACTCCTTACCCCCGTAAACAAAGGAAAAAGGCGGGACCGCACTTTTTGCAAAATTCTTAACGATCCAGTCATGCGACGTAGCATCGACGGCAGAAAAGCCAGTAAACGCTACCATCAGCGTTACCAGGAGAATGATTGGTCTTTTCATCTTATGATAATATTTGATGTGATGATCAGCACATCCTGAGCTTTAATTCGTACTCGCGGTTTTCGCCCGGGTTCAGTATTATGAGCGAGCCATTGGTCCGGGCATGGCTTTGTCCGACTGTCAGGTTGGTGGCAGGTTCCAGGGCGGTAACATATTCGCCTTTGCCCCAGTGCTGCCAGTTGATTAGCCAGGGCAGCTGCTCTTTTTTGAAACTGATTTCCAAACCGATTCCCAGTGTTGGATTTACTGCGCTGCATATGCAATTTCCGGCTGCGTCAGGCTCTATATCGATAAATGCACAGGCTTCGCCACCATCATGGTGCGAATCCATTGGTTCTTGACATTCGCGGTATGTTCCGCCCTCATGAAAAATTTCATTATCCAGATCATTGCCACGCGACTGCCACTTACCTTTCCAATTAAGCTGAGCGCCTTTGTCGATCAATGGCCAGCCCATATTGCAGTGATAGAGAAGCATATGCGGTGCAGGTGAGTTACCACGGTTGGTCACGCGGTCGGAAATGCGGATTTCGGGCACACCGAGGGTACCTGAAATTGTGCGTTCGAGCTCCAGGTGAGGTCCGAATACTCCCGATTCCCGCATGATCCCCATGATGCTGAAATCCATCTTCCCATTTTGCGGATCAGGTTGAATGATGGATACGATTTCGGCTGGCAGGTTGCTGATACGGCCATGCAGACCGCGCACCCCGTGCTCATCGGATTCCGGACTGCCCATATAGCTAATACCGCAGGTAGTGACAAGGCCTCCTCCCCAGTTCCGCAGCCATTCGAGACCAACATAGGCTGCAGGTTCCGGTGGCCGGATTCCTGCTTTACTGATCCAGGCCAGGCCGTGCTGATTATAAAAGGCTTCAGCGATATCCATTGCTCGGTCGATCACCACTTTATAGCGTAATCCTGAGCCCGTATTTATCCAGGCGATGCGAACACCACGCCCGGCGCCATTGTCGAGGACAGAGGTTTCTATTCCGCCAAATTGCGACGGATGGCCGATTTTATCGTTTTTCATATTAAACTTTCTCAGGTACCACGTAAGGCTTACGATAAACGCGGGTTAGTATTGCATCACCCTCAGCATCATGTAAACATTTCTCCGTTGCTCCATTGAACCGGATTTCCCTGCCTAAGCGATAGGATACGTTGGCCAGATGTGGTAAAGCAGCCGACATATGCCCGTCGAGAATATCGCAATTAAGGTCGGAATCCTTGCCCGAACGGATTGCATCGAGGAAGTTGGCAAAGTGCTCTGATCCACCCGGAGCTGTCTTGAAGGTGGGGTCAATGGCTCCTTCAGCAATCTCAGGCGCAGATACGGCAAATGGCTCCTTCTCCCTCTGCTTGTAGGCCTTCCAGGTGCCTGCGTTGATTTCCATGTACCCCTCGGTCCCGTAAAACATGTTCCCGATTTTGATGTCAAGCTTCGATTCACCATTGGTAAAACGTCCGCGGGTTTCAAATTCAAGAATCTTGCCATCGGCATACTTGAAAACGGAAGTCTGGGTATTTGGCGTTTCCTGCGAGCACTCCTTCGGATCAATTCCGTAGATACCGCCTGATGAATAAGCTGTTACCGGATGTTCATGCTTATTGAGTCCCCAGCGGGCAATATCGAACTGATGCGGTCCCTGGTTACCGGTATCACCATTGCCTGTATCCCAGTGCCAGTGCCAGTTGTAGTGTACCCGCTTTTCGTTGTACGGGCGCATCGGAGCCGGTCCTCGCCAGATATCGTAATGCAGCGATGCCGGCGCCTGACTATCAGGGGCAATACCAAAGGAATCGCGGGGTTTTAAGCACAATCCACGTGCCATGAATACCTCTCCAATACCCCCATCATGCAACAATTTCATGGCTGCCATCACATTGGGGATTGATCGGTTCTGGCAACCTGTCTGTACCCTGACGTTATATTTTCGGGCTGCTGCCACCATTTGGCGGCCTTCGAAAACATTGTAACATGCAGGCTTCTCGACATATACATTCTTACCAGCCTGACAGGCCCAGATGGTCCCCAGCGCATGCCAGTGATTAGGAACTGCAAACGATACAGCGTGAATATCCTTATCGTCGAACACCCGTCGCATGTCGAACTCGGCACCAGGCTTAAAGCCGGTAAGCTTTTCAGCCAGAGCCGAACGTTCGGCAAAATATTGTTCATCCGCATCGCAAAGGGTCTTGATCCTGACGTTACGAGCATCCTTCAGACCCGCCCATTCACTGATATGAAACTCTCCACGACCCCGTATTCCAATAACAGCTATATTGATACGATCATTTGACCCGATAATCGACCCATAGGACTTGGCCGAGAAGCCCATACCGCCGATGGCAATAGCAGCGGATCCCACCACGCTCTGCCTGATAAATTCTCTTCGCTTTGTCATGATATGAAGTTTAGTTTACTGATTATTATAATCCGATATTTTTAGCCGAATGATCGAGGACTTCCCAGATTTTTCTAACCCACTCCTCATGTTCCGGCTTCATCAAAACCGACCGCAAACAAACCATGTGGTCCTGATCGCGACGCATGCCTGCTTTTTCGGGATCGAAGAATTTTAACGGCAAATCCGCGAGCGCCAGGTGAAGGCTATTTTTTTGTGCCTCGGCAAACAGTTCACGTGATTTTCGGGAAGCTTCGCTTACCGAGGGTGCCACCGGTGCCCAGATGATGATATCGAGTTCGGGAGGGAAAGCCGTAATAAACCGGGGATCAGCGCTTAACAGATCAAAAAGCCGTAATGCTGCCCGGCGGCCTTTGGCCAGCAATCCGGCCAGTTCGCTGTTTTTCACCGGAGGCATCAGTTTTTGGGTTGCCCAGAGAGCAACTGCTGAAGCTCCCGGGCGCGAGCATTCCAGACTGATTTCGCCGAGATGCAGCTCATCGGAGCTGAAATACGTATACGGAGAATCGTGCTTGTAATATTGCCCGACCGATGGATCCTTGAATAGGATACAGCCGCAGCCATAGGGTTGCTGCCCGTGTTTGTGCGGATCAACCACGATGGAATCCACCTCGCTTAACCTGTTGTAAACCTCCCGCGTTGCCGGTGCCAGGTTATCAGCCAGGGTAAAATATCCGCCGTATGCAGTATCGGCATGGATCCTGAACTTGTATTGTTCCTGCAGCCGCATGATTTCCGGCAACGGATCGGTGGCCCCGGTTGCCGTGGTTCCTACAGTGGCGACTACAGTTCCGATCGGCTCTTTATCAAGCAGGGCCCTTAAAGCCGTCAAATCCATTTTGCCCTGCCGGTCGGCGGGTACGGTTTTAAACGGCAGGCCGAGCACTTTGCTCAGGCGGTCGTGCGTATAATGTGCCTGAGTGGAGGCTACTGTCAGCTTTCCCGGGTTCACCTGTCCTGCCACCCATAATGCCTCCAGATTGGCCATGGTACCACCGCCGGTGAGGTGACCGAGAAAAACTTCCCAGCCAAACATCCCGGCAATAACAGCCACGGCTTCCTTCTCCATCCGCGAACTGGCACGGCCACCATCCAGAGCGTGATTATTGGGATTGATATACAGCGAAAGCATGTAAGCAAGTCTTGCAACCGGATGCGGGGGTTTCATCATTTGACCGGCATACATCGGATGGAAATACGGAAAATTGTCCTTCATACGCTCAGCAGCCTGCATCAGAATATCTTCCAGCAGTTTCATATCATAAGGAATGGAGCGGAACTCATCCATTGACTGAAACCCGCTGCTCAGGCTGTTCACCGCTTTTTCAAGAATTCTCAATGATTCAGATTCCAATCCGACAGGATGATTTTCCACCATAACCCGAAAATTATCG
>Ga0153880_1419048_pt1 | contig 14572 bp, 15 predicted proteins | sample AM7aRNAsmRNA_FD_105227 | JGI IMG/M metagenome (GOLD analysis project Ga0153880, IMG submission 105227) | Metatranscriptome of freshwater microbial communities from Lake Alinen Mustajärvi, Finland - AM7a metatranscriptome (Metagenome... | ecosystem: Environmental > Aquatic > Freshwater > Lake ... | reverse complement strand
GGAAGATTCAGTTTCTATAAAAAATGTAAAGGAATTGCGTGAGGAGTATTATGTGGAGATTCAGGGGGAGGTTAACAAGCCCGGCAAAAAATCATATTATGACCGGATGACCGTACAAGATTTGGTATACCTGGCCGAGGGATTTAAAGAAAATGCGGATGTTAATGTGATAGAAATTTCCAGGCGCCTGACCAATGACGAAGCGGCCATATTGAGTGATTCATTGGGTCATGTTTTTACCGTAAGTGTTCCCCGCGACCTGAAACCGGGAGACGATGATTCCCGGTTTATTCTTCGGCCTTTTGATGTGGTTTCTGTGCGAAAGGCTCAGGGATTCAGGGATCAGGGAAGTGTGGCCATTACCGGAGAGGTGCTCTATGCAGGATTTTATGGAATCAAGAGTAGGAAAAATCGGATCAGCGATCTGATCCGCTGGTCGGGCGGTCTGACTCCTGATGCTTATGTTGACGCAGCCAAGTTATATAAGAAAGATTCAGTTCCGGTTGGAATTGATTTACAGAAAATTTTGAGTGGCCCCGGCAGTCGTCTCGATATGATTCTTGAACCGGGTGATTCATTAAATATTCCTAAAGAACCACAGACGGTTAATATTTTTGGTCAGGTGCAGAAACCCTTTGCCACTACGTATATCCCTAACAAAGGAATTAAGTACTACGTTAAAAATGCCGGTGGGTGGGCCGAATCGCCTGCCAAAGGAAGCATCTATGTAACTTATCCCGATGGAAGTTCCGACAATACAAAAACATTTTTCTTCCATCGTTATCCAAACATTAAACCAGGCAGCACCATCTACATCCCCAAAGAGCCGGACAAAGGGCCAAAACCTGATCGATCCGCTTTCTGGCTGGCTGTTGCCAGTACCATGTCGAGCATCGCTCTTACGGTGGTCACCATCCTGAACATGCTTAAATAGTCGTATATGGAACCCTATTCAATAGATCTCTTCTCCATCGCTAAAACGCTCTGGTCCGAACGAAAAACGGTAATCTGGGTGACGACCGCCTTCGTGGTCCTGGGCTTGCTCATAGCTTTCTCCAGTCCCAGGGTCTATACTGCCAGCACGGTGATGGTACCCCAGGTGCAGTCCAAAACATCAGGACTTGGAAACTTAAGCGGGTTAAGTGGAATAGCAGCTATGGCAGGTATTAACCTGAGCAATCTGAATACTACTTCGGAGGATTTATCTCCGCTGGTGTATCCGGAGATTGTGAGAAGTTATATGTTTCAGAAGGAGATTATTCATGCACCTCTTACCTGGAGTAAATTGAACAAGCAGGTTAGTCTGGCGGATTATATGATGAAATATAATAAAACAGGCTTATTTGGTGGAATTAAAAAAGGCCTTTTCGGGCTGCCCGGTAACATAAAATCATGGTTTACAAAGGATGCGGGACCAATAGTTGCCGGCGCAGGGGATTCATTGACCCGGATAACACAGGAGGAGCAGGAAATTTGGAACGAGATGTCGGAAACCCTGACCCTCAATGTGGATAAGAAGAATGGTTTTATAACGCTTACGGCTATGGGTCCGGAGCCGCTGGCTACGGCACAGATTGCTGATAAGGCAAAGAATCTGCTTCAGGCCACCATCACGCAATTCCGCATTGAAAAGGCGCAGCAGAATCTCGCTTTTATTCAAAGCCGCTTCGATGACAAAAAGAAAGAATTCGAGACCGCTCAGGACCGATTGGCCCGTTATCAGGATGGTAATCAATCCATGACATCAAAACGGTTTAAAACAGAAGAAGACCGGCTGCAAAGTGAGTACACACTGGCATTTACAGTATATACCGAATTGGCCAAGCAACTCGAGAGCGCAAAAATATCAGTCAAGGAAAACACCCCGGTTTTCTCCGTTATCGAATCCGTTATTGTTCCGGTTAAACCATCGAAACCACGCAAACTGATGATCCTCACCGTTTGCCTCCTCCTCGGTGCCGGACTTGGCGTATCTTCTGTCTTTGCAAAGAAACACTGGAAAAATGCCACGGTCATCTCAGCATAAATTGACTTTATCTGTGTTTATCTGTGTCATCTGTGGACCATTTTAAAACTAAACTCTCAAACCTCCTAACCCTTTCTAACCCATCTTTATGGTTTGATGGGTTGATTATCCTCTATCTTTATTGGGTAGCTTTCGAATGGACCATCGTCTCACGAATTCCCAGCTATACCCTGATCCAGTATGTCCGCAATGCGATGGATATTATTCCGCTGGTCCTGCTTGTAATCAGCATGGTGATATTAAATCCAAAATTCAGGGATAGCGAGCTTAAGATTTTATTGGGGTTTCTCACGATAGTTATTGTTTCTGTATTTTCCCTTTTGCTTGAAAGCAGGAATCCGTCAACGGTAGCCGAATATATTGGGGTAACCGTTCGATTTGTTCCCCTGATTGTTCTGATACGATTTACGACACCTGATTTTAAAGAGACGCTTTTCGGCCATATAAAGATTGTCTATTGGATCCTGGCAGGATTGGCCTTATTGAATTTGCTGGGAAAAGAATGGTTCAATGGAATCTTTCTTCCTCCATCCGGAGTGTTTGGTGAAGTATTGCCAACCACTTACACAGATCCCGGAATCAGTGCCACTTTTATAAATACGGTAGAATTCTCCTTCTTTTTGGTCGCTCTTACAGTCTTCTATTTATACAACGAAACTAACCCGCGCACCCGTCTTCTCGTCTCGCTCATCTCTCTCGTCCTAACCGTCTTATCATTCTCAATCGCGTCTGTCCTGGGTCTTCTTTTAGTCTTCTATTTAAGAAGTACCCGGAAGCTCTTGATGGCCTTGCTTATGGTTGGTTTGCTGGTAATGGGGATTTGGTTCTTTAACGATTTTTTCCTGCTTTTGCTGGGGATGGATTTAAAATACTGGATTGAGATTTCTTCGGAATTCAATCGGTTGGGTTATATCACCAAGGTGTTTCCGGAGTTTCTGCATGGGGGCTTGAAGGACCTGATTTTCGGAATGGGATATGATGCCCATCTGGTTGATTTAAAATTAGGGAACTACCACAACACTCCCTGGGTAATGATCAACAATGAGAATAATCTCAAGTACCTGAAGGATGTATACTGGCTCTCGATTCTGATTGCGCAAGGTTTAATTTCGCTATTGGTTACCGGTTATATTTTTGTTACGCTTTGGTTTAGCGCAAAACGCGAAAGATCGGAGAAGAATTTCCGTTTAGTAAAAACCTTTATTTTACTGGCACTGTTCCTCGGACTTTTCAACCAGGTGATGGACCTGAAAGCTTTTACCTATTGCTTTTGGCTGATGGCTGGTATTGCGCTGCTTAAACCGCAGGTTCAGACTGAAATTGCATTTGCCTGAATATGGCGGGAAAGACTGCATTTTTAATTCTTTCCTGCGATGCTTACTCTGGATTGTGGGATGCCCATTTCCGATGTCTGGATCAGTTTTGGCCCGATTGCCCGTTTCCGAAATATCTGCTCACCAATCACAAGGAATCCGGCCGGTCGGATATAAGTACGATAAAGGCGGGGGATGACCTTGGCTGGTCAGCCAACCTCAAGAAGGCACTTGAAACTTTACGCAAGGAATATGATTTCGTCCTCGTTACGTTTGATGATCTTTTTCTAGTTGAGGAGGTTAACGGCCGAATCCTGGAATCTGTGTTGGATTCTTTTCATTCTTTGGGTGGTCAGTTTCTGCAGTTGATTCAATGGCAAAACAAACCAATAAAAGTGAATCAACTACTGGGACTGATTGAGTCCGGATCACTGTACCGGCCAAATTGTGTGTATTCAATGTGGGATATCGAGGTGCTGGACAACCTTCTTCTTCCGGAAGAAACCGCATGGGAATTTGAGAAAAAAGGGTCAGCCCGGAGCGATCAGCATAAAGGGTTTTATGTGGTGTTGGATTCCATTTTTTATTATCGCAATACCGTTATCCGCGGTAAGATTGTAAGGAAAGATGCCAGACTGTTCAACCTAAGCACTACTGGAAAACTAAGGATCATGTCCAATTGGGATAACATAAGGTTTCAGTTGCGGTACCAGGGATTCCGGTTGTTTTTGTTTCTGGTTCCCCGTACCTGGCAAGCCCCGCTGGCCCGCCTAAAAACTAGACTCCTCAACTCCTAACCTTTTTCTCTATTCGTCTTCCCGTCTTCTGTTTATTGTCTTTATGTCCTCCCGTCTAAATGTCTTGTTAAGCGCCCATGAACTCTCGCCAGTGCAAGGCTCCGAATGTGCCGAGGGGTGGAACCTGGTAACACGCATCGCCAAATATCATGATGTTACGGTTTTATACGCATCCGGGAGTCAATTTGCACCCGATGCTTATGAATCAGCCGTAAACAATTGGATTAACAAAACGGGCAACCCCGATAATATTCAATTCATTGCCGTACCCCAGCCAAAAACAACCCTTTGGCTTGCCGGCATCAACAAACGAATTTCCAAGAGGAATAGCAGCATTGGCTTTCCTCCATTATACTACCTTGGGTATCGTCTTTGGCAAAAAGCTGCCTACCGCAAAGCCCTTTCCATACTTGAGCCTTTTGATTTAGTACATCACTTGACCTCTATAACCTTCCGTGAGCCCGGCTACCTGTGGAAATTGCCCATCCCTTTTGTTTGGGGTCCAACAGGTGGTCTGGAGAAGGCACCTTTAAAATTCGCAGCTAAAATGGGTCTGGGTACATTGCTCACTGAAGCAGCAAGGACTTTTATCAATAGCATAACCTTTTCTTTCAATGGCAGAATCCGCAAGGCTATCCATAAGAGCAAATTGATTTATTCTTTTTCTATACACGACCAAAAACGATTCCATAATAAGGGCGCTGCAGACGTGAAGGTTATGCTTGATGCCGGCTGCCTGTCTTCCGGTCTTCCTGTCTCTCCTGTCTCTCCTGTCTCTACGTCTTCCCGTCTTAAAATTCTTTGGTGTGGGCAATTGATAAAACGGAAAGCACTTGATATTCTGCTAAAAGCTTTAGCAGGTGATCCATTCCTGGAAGAAAATGTTGAAATCACAATAATCGGTGATGGACCATTATACAAACATTACGAGCAGCTTGCGCGCAAACTGATCACTGATAACCGACAACCGATAACGGTAACGTTTACTGGCCTGCTCGCGCGAGACCAAGTATTCAATTACATGAGATCTTCGGACGTTCTGGTTCATACCAGCTATCGCGAAGCCACCTCCAACGTAATTGCTGAAGCTTTATCCTGCGGTCTGCCGGTAATCTGTCACGATATCTCAGGAATGTCAATCGCGATAGATGAATCCTGTGGAATAAAGATCCCGTTAAGATCTTATGATGAAAGTGTTATTGGTTTCCGCAACGCAATAAAAGCTATTCTCTTGTCATCCCGACAAAAGTCGGGATCAGAATTGGTAATTGGTCTTCGCGAGGGCGCCGCAAGGCGATCGAGCCACCTGTCGTGGGACACCATGGCTGCACAAATTTCCAATGATTACCTTGAAATTGTTGCTGCAAAATGAGAGTCCTTCTCATCAACCGCAACGATTTCATTGACGGTGGCGCCGACCGCGTATTCCTGAATACCTACGACCTACTAAAGGATGCAAATGCCTCTTTCCCCTCCCTTCCTAAGGGAGGGGTGGGGGAGGGTACAATAAAGCCAGGTGAGGGTATACTTGTCGATAAATTCACAAGAGCTGATGTTGGATTATCCGATGTAAATCCCAGAACATTAGGGTGGTGGGCCAAGCTGCGACTGGTTAGAGAATATCTATATAATAAAAAGGTAGCGTTAGCTCTTGATAATAAGATTAAAGACTTCCGCCCCGACGTCGCCCATATACACCTCATCTTCGGAACGCTTTCAGTTTCTGTTCTTCGAATGCTAAAAAAATGTGGGATTCCGGTGGTTATGACCCTGCATGATTACCGGCTTATTTGTCCGGTCAATGCAATGCTTGATCGTCATGGAAAAGTGTGTGAACGTTGCAAGGGGAAAAGCTATTACAACTGCTTAACTCATAGATGTTCAGAAGGCAATCTCTTTTTTAGTGCTGTGATCATGCTCGAAGCTTATCTGCGAAAATATCTGATAAGGCCACTAAAGCTGGTCGATCATTTTATTTTTGTCAGCGAATTTGCAAGAAACAAACACATTCAATTCGAACCTCGTTACGCTGCCATTTCCAGCCATTTATTCAACATGGCTGAACCGATAATCAAAACACCCACAGTTCGAGGTGACTACTTCCTCTATTACGGCCGCCTTTCCCGCGAAAAGGGAATCCTAACTCTCATTGCAGCTGCAAAAAAAGCCAATGTCAACCTTGTTATCGCCGGTTCCGGACCACAAGAGTCCGAATTGCTGGCATACCTCCAAAAAACTGATAACCCACAACCCATAACCCGCAACCCACAACCCGCAACCTGTAACATTTCCCTCGTCGGTTTTAAGTCCGGAACTGCGCTGAAAGACCTGATTGCGGGTTGCGCTTTCGTCGTCGTCCCTTCCGAATGGTATGAAAATAATCCAATGACGGTTGTGGAAGGTTTTTCTTACGGAAAACCTGTTATTGGATCCGATATCGGAGGCATTCCGGAACTGGTTTCAAAAGAAACTGGATTTTTGTTCGAAATGGGGAATATTTATTCCTTGGCAAAAGCATTGACAAAGGCTAACAGTCTGTCGATTGAAGACTACAAAAAAATGAGCGATTCCTGTCGCAGTTTTGCCTTAAAACATTTCGATCAGAAATATCATTTCGAAAGCTTAAGGGGTATATACCAACAAGCGATCAACCGGGCATGAGGCGACTTTTAAACAGGATCATTCAAAAACTGGGTCGCGACAACTACCAGATTGATCCGTCAATCACGTCTTTAAGTCTCTTTGTCTTATTAGTCTCTAAGTCTTCTCAATTAATACGAGGGCTCCTATTGAAAATTACTCTTAAGGAGTCGTCTGGTATTATTTTCAAGGGGAAACATTGCAGGATAACTCACAGGAGCCAAATCTCGGTTGGGAGAACTCTGATCCTGGGAGACTATGTGGAGATCAACGCCCTTTCGAAACATGGGGTTAGAATTGGAGACAATGTATCTATTCAGAAGAACACTATTATTGAATGCACCGGAGTAATCAGAAACCTTGGAGAAGGCTTAGTTATTGGCAATAATACTGGTATTGCACAGGGTGCATTTATCCAGGTCAGGGGAAAGGTTGTAATTGGTAACGATGTTATTTTTGGACCCAACGTTTCCATCTTTTCCGAGACACATAATTTTGATGATCCAAATATTCCAGTCCACCTGCAAGGCGAAACCCGCAAAGGCGTAACCATTGAAGATGGTGCATGGATCGGCACCCGGGCAGTGATTCTCGATGGCATCACTGTTGGCCGCAACAGCATCGTTGCTGCCGGCGCAGTCGTCACCAAAGATGTCCCGCCTGGCGCCATTGTCGGCGGCGTACCTGCCAAAGTCCTTAAGCAAAGGATATAAGAGCTCTTGTCATCCCGACGAAAGTCGGGACCCCGTCCCTTACCACGAAATGAACTAAAAGTATTATTACTATCATATCATGAAGAAAATCTACATCGCCGGTTGCGGCGGTATGCTCGGCGAAGCTTTCTATACAGGTTTCCGAAAGGACTTCGAGCTGAAATGTACGGATATCGACTTGAACAGCCCATGGCTTTCCTATCTCGATTTCCGTGATTTCGATGCCTATCGGAAGGATGTTATGGATTTTAAACCGGACTACCTGTTTCACCTGGGTGCTTATACTGACCTGGAATTTTGCGAGCAAAATGTGGATGAAACTTACCGCACCAATACGATGTCTGTTGAGAATGCTGTTTATATTGCCAATGAACTCAATTCCAATACTTTATATAAGTACTGCCGGGATCTTCGATGGACAGCAGGAAGTTTATGATGACTGGGATGTGCCAAATCCCATCGGAATATATGCACGTTCGAAATATATGGGAGAGAGATTTGTCGTGGAGAATGCGAAGCGTTATCTGGTTTGCCGGGCTGGTTGGATGATGGGTGGCGGACCGAGAAAGGACAAAAAATTCATCGGTAAACTCATGCGTCAGATTGAGAATGGTGTAACAGAGATGTTCGTGGTAAACGATAAAAATGGAACTCCAACCTTTACCCATGATTTTGCAAAAAGCGTAAAGGTTCTTCTGGAAAAGGAATACTGGGGACTTTACAACATGGCATGCGAAGGCCTGACCAGCCGGTTGGAGGTAGCGGAGGAAATGCTCAAAATATTGCATCTGAATAAAACGATCAAATTGTCACCGGTAACCTCTGACTTTTTTCGGGAAACCTATTTTGCCAAGCGGCCACCGAGTGAACGTCTGGAGAACCGAAAACTTCGTATCCGTGGAATGAATGGGATGCGAGGCTGGCAGGTTGCTCTGAAAGATTATCTCGATAACTATTACTACCATAGTCTGTAATGGCTAAAACTATTGCAATTATTGGTTCACATGGCCTCTATGCCAATTACGGCGGATGGGATGAATTGGTAAATAATCTGGCTGAGCGTAAATCGAAAGATACTCATTATCTTATTTTTAACTCGGCCGATGCTCCCCCGCGTAAAAGTGTCCCGGAGGGAATAACCGTTAAGCAAATGAGATTAAGGGCTGATGGTTTTCAGGGTATCTTATATGATTTTTGGTCGATTTTACTCTGTTACTGGAAATTAGATGTCATCTTGCTCCTGGGAGTTCAGGGAATACCGCTAATACAATTTCTCAGACCATTCAGAAAAGTGAGAATTGTGTCGAATGTTGGCGGGATTGAATGGCTCCGACCCAAGTTTGGTTTTTTTCAAAGGCAATATCTGAAATGGTGTTTTAATCTGAGCATGATCTATTCTGATATTGTGATTCTGGATAACCCCTATCATCTTGGATTTCTGCCGGGGAGGGTGAAAGCTGAAGTTAAGGTATTGCCTTATGGAGGGGAGATTGATACCACCCTGAGTATTACTAAGGAATTGGAAAAGAAATATCCTTTCCTGCGTTCGGATTATTTCCTGTCGATAAGCCGATCGTTGGAAGATAACCAGATTGGAACATTGTGTGAAAGTTTTATCGGTTCGGAATACACACTGGTATTGATATCCAATTTGTCCAGTACACCTTATGGACAGGGAATTCAAAAGGATTTCGGTAATATCCCGAATATCATTCTTATCGATGGTTTGTATAATAAGCCTGAGCTTGATTTGGTTCGGCGGCATTGCAAAGCCTATATTCACACCCATACTTTATGTGGAACCGCACCGTCATTGGTTGAGATGATGATAGCTCAGCGACCGATTCTCTCTTTCGATAATCCGCAAAACCGTTTCACCTTAAATGAAGAAGGGTTTTTCTTTAGCTCATTTGCAGATGTACAGGCCTTTTTAAATCATGGCGAGGATTTGAGCCTGCTTATTGCCTCGCGGGAAGTTTGTGGCCGGTATACCTGGAAGAATATTGTGGCAGAATACGAATCATGTTTCAATCCTTCTTAAGGCAATGAGTTATATCGTTTTTGTTTCAACCTTTCCAACAGAAGCCAATATGCGCGATGGATATTTCCGCCGGGTGCATTGTGTGGATCAGGCTTTTATGGAAACGAAAAGAATACATCTTGATATCCGGTTCTGGAAAAATCTGAAAAAGAAAATGGTGAGCCAGGACAAAAACATGCAGGTAATGCATTTGAATGCCATTCTGCATTTTTTTCTCATTAGCACAGTTCTCCGAAAATCAAACATTATTTATATCCACTCCATTGCTAAAGTGCCTGGCATTTTACTTCAGCTTAAAATTTTGGCGGGAAAGGTTCCATTTGCCGTCGATTTGCATGGGGTGATGATTGAAGAGCAACAACTTGCCGGCAACTTTTTAAAAGCATGGTTATATACCTATATTGAAAAGTTCTGCTTCAGGAACAGTAGCATCAATGTTCATGTTTCCGAAGTGATGCAGGCGCATTTTCGCACCAAATATCCTTCCTTCAGAGGCGAAGAGTGCATTTTCGCGACAAACTCTGGGAATCAGTCGGCAGTGGGCAGTCCACAGTCGGCAATAAGCAGTCAGCAGTCGAAGGATGAAGTAGTAATCATTTACTCCGGGAATTGTCAGAAGTGGCAAAATATTGACCTGATGCTGGAGACCATGCAGAAGCTAACGGCTACGAATATCAAGTTTTTAATACTAAGCGGGCAGAAGAAGCATTTTGAAAAATTGATCAGGCACAAAAATTTCCCGGCCGGTAAGGTTGAGGTAATCTCGGTGAAACCTGAAGAACTGGGAACTTATTATGAAATGGCTCATTACGGTTTTATTCTGCGGGACGATATTCTGGTTAATCGTGTCGCAAATCCTACGAAGCTGGCGGAATATCTGCAATATGGGATCGTACCGATCGTAAAACTGGTGGATATTGGGGATTATGCCCGGTTCGATTATGATTATGTTCCTTATCAAGAGTTAAATAATGAATTGACTCCGCGAAAGAGCGAAAAGAACCGTGGTATTTACCGGGAGATCAGCCTGAAATATGGCAGCAACCCGTTACAGGATTCCATCAGCCGGATTCAAAACCGGTACATGACTCCCAGCAAAGCCTGAATGGAATAAACGTTTTTTGCCGGGTCCCAGAAAGTTGGCGGGTTTGCAGGAATGGGATCATAGAAAAATTCATAGCTATAAGAGATAACCCCATCGATTTTAGCTGTGAATATCAAATTTTTATAGTTCCACTCCCCGACCAGTGAACCGATATAATCTACCCAGTTATAACGGGTATCCAGCCATGCCAGATACATGAAATCCTTGTTGTGTACATAACGCTCAAACTGCAGGCCGATCACTTTCATCCCATGGTTCCAACTGATATTCAGAGTTTGCAGATTACTGCCCGGTCCTATACCTGCACCTAACAATTGCCCTTCATTCGTGTATCCGTGGAATATGGTATAATGAATGTACCAGGAGGAAGACCCTCCAACCCTACGGTGATTATTTGCTTCCAGATGAGTGACCTCGGCATTGACCGAGATAAATTGATCAGGCTTTTTTAAAGGAATCAGTCTCCGCAGCCCAAAAATATAGGCACGGGTATGTTCAAGGTCGACTAACACATCGCGCATGTTTGCCGCCCGGTCTTCGCGGCCATATTCGAAATAAAGTTCGGCATTTTCTTTCGGCCATATCCAACGGATAAACAGGGAGGCCAATTGGTCCCTCCCGATATTTTCTGTTGTCATATCGGTATTTTTCTCAGTCATTGGAACGATCACCGGCAACCAGCTGCTTAACCGGTTATCCATATCTCCATGATAAACGGTGAATGAACGCGTGGCTCCCAAAAATAATCCGGGAACCCATTTTGGCTGATAGCTCAGGACAATGCCATTAAAATATCGCCAGTCGTTTCTTTTCTGAATCATCCATTTGTACCCAAGGCTATCGCGCTGATAAATTGGGGGTGGATACCCGGAATTCTCGAGACGGCCTGAAACCAATTGCGCTTCGAATGAACCGATTGGGGTTCTGATTGGCCTTACGGTATTCAGAGTCAGGTGCTTGAATCCGGGAGCTGAGTTGGTCATCAGCAAGGAATTCCGCATTCCTGGTCCCCACCAAAGATTCTCATTGGAGAGTCCAAATGAAATAGGTCCGAAAGTTAGCCTTATACTGCTTTGTCCCCAGGATGCTTTTTTATAGGATCCTGTGCCGAATTGTTCCGGAAGGTCGATATAATTATAGATGGAATAATAGGTAGCCCAGGAGTTTTTGGTATGTTCCTCTGGGAATCCTGCATAGGGCAAATTCTGGGCATATAAGAACTCCGGTTGCAACTGAATACTCAGTGGACCAAGTTTGGCATAAACACCGGCACTTATTAAGGGTTGAAATCCTTTTGCCGGGATCATCATTCCGTCGTTCATGCTGATTGGAACCGGCCGGCTGTATTTTACTTGTAATGTAACCGGTAAAAGTTCAATTGAACCTTTGCCATTTGCAAATTGCATTTTCCCATCCCATTTATTCCACCGTGTTTTTGGAAGGGTGTTTTCAGGATCGAAAATATCTGTTAATTTCAAAGTTTCACGAGGGAAAAACGGACGGGAAGTAAATGACAAAGACGAATCGATTTTACCCAGTAATTGTGCCCGGCGATAATAATCTTCAAGGGCCGGAGTTCCTACTGAAAGCGATTGGGCATTTAGCAATCCCGGGAATATGCTGGCACTTATGGTGAATATGCTCAATAAACGATATAACAGTTTCATAGGAAATAGAATAAAAGGGTTATTCTTGCTCAAAAGTAATAAAACCATCAAATAATTACCGAACCCTTTTCTGTCATTCCCGCGAAGGCGGGAACTGAAACTCTGAAACTCTGAAACTCCATTATTGGTTCTTTTTGTCTGGAAGTTCGTATATTTGTTTAAAATATTAGGAATGAGTACTCAGGAAATCAAACAGTTGCTTCATGAAAGCATCGAAAATATAGATGAATGGCAAATAGAAAGAATTGAGGCATCAAAGGAACAGATTAGGAATGGCAAGTCGATTTCGAATAGTCAAGCTGATTTGTTAGTGGAAAAATGGCTAAGCGAATAATCTGGTCGAGATTCAAGAAAGCATAAGTAAAACAGAAAAAAATGGAAACATTAACGATAAACGTGATTAATCAAGATGCTTTAGCCATTTTGAAAGGGATGGAGCAAGCTGGTTTAATCACTCTTTCGAAAAAAGAAAACAAGAATAGAAATCTTGCCAAGCGATTAAGAGGGACCATCTCAAGCTCCCGTGCCGTTGAAATGATCGATACTATCGAGAAAGAAAGAGCAGAATGGGTCACAAGATATTGATTGACACAAATATTGCTATAGGCTATATTGGGAATAGTTTGAGCGTTGAGTCAATGGACAAATTGGACAAAATTTTTAATGGTGAATACCATATTTCAGTAATTAATAAAATAGAGCTTCTTGGTTATCCGGACCTGAGTAAAATCGAAGAGGAGAAGTTCAATTTACTTATTGACCATTCGATCATTCATTCAATTGATAATAAAACAATTGAAAAAACAATCGCTATCAGGAAGAATCATAAAATTAAAATCCCCGATGCCTTTATTGCTGCCACTTGTCTGGTAAATAACTTGCACATCCTCACCCTTAACATGAAAGATTTCGAGAAAATTGAGGGTCTTAAATTTCAGCAAGATATAGTGGGGGTCTGAAACTCTGAAACACTGAAACTCTGAAACTCTCCATCCTCCAAGAATGAACGACGAAATCGACCTCATACAAGTCGCCCGAACGCTGTGGACCTCCCGCCGCAAAATCCTGATCATTGTGCTCTTATTTGGGGTACTGGGACTTTTCATAGCCCTAGTCAGTCCTGTGGAGTTTACAGCTAAGACTATCATTGTCACACGGGCAGAATCAAGACCTAATAACTCAAGTAACCTCAGCGGATTGGCAGCGATGGTCGGGATTAATCTGGGTTCTTCCATGGATGCAGGAAGTGAACTCACACCGGTGGATTATCCGGAGTTTATTCAAAGCCTTTCCTTTCAAAAGTCGCTGATGTACACCCCGATCAGCTGGCAAAAATTCACGGAACCGGTTACGATATTTGATTACTACTCAAAGTATGCTAAACCCGGTTTCTTTCAGGTCCTCAGGCAGTATACCATAGGATTGCCCAAGACAATTATTGGATGGTTTAAGAAAAAGGAAAATACAGGAGTCTCAGCAAAATCGGGTTCGCCCAATGATGGATTGGAATATTTATCAGGTGCTGAACAGGGGGTAAGAGGAATCCTGACGGAAAAGCTGAAGCTGACCCTGAATACGAAAAATAATTTCATAAAACTGGAGGCCCGTGCCCCTGAAGCAAAAGCTGCTGCTCAAATAGTTAAGAAGGCCAGACAACTTTTGCAGGAAAAGGTAACGGAACTAAAAATTAATAAGGCTCAGCAAAACCTTGAATTTACCAAGAGTTTGTATGAGGAGAAAAAGAGTGAATTTGTTTTGGCACAGGGTCGGCTGGCGCAATTCATGGATAAGAATTTAAACCTGAATTCCGAAATGGCCAAAACAGAGGAGGATCGTCTGAATAGTGAATACCAGATTGCTTTCTCGGTTTATAATGAGATGGCTAAGCTGCTGGAGAAGGCTAAAATTCAGGTTAAAGAAGATACTCCAATCTTTTCGGTTATTGAAGAAGTAGTTGTTCCTACCATCAGATCGAAACCTAAGACCGAAATGATTTTACTCATCTGGGTATTTCTGGGAGGCGTTATTGGAGTAGTCTGGGTTCTGGCTGACCGTTTCCTTGGTGAAGCAAGAAAGCAATGGGCAGAAAAGCGCTGATCATTCAGCCCGGCGGGAATGCATTCAGACTGAACCTGGCGGAAATCTGGCAATACCGCGATCTGCTGGGAATGTATATCCGGAGGGATATTGTTACCTTCTATAAGCAGACCATTCTCGGCCCGCTCTGGTTCTTTATCCAGCCGATTCTCACTACCATAATATTTATGTTC
>Ga0153880_1369527_pt1 | contig 14992 bp, 10 predicted proteins | sample AM7aRNAsmRNA_FD_105227 | JGI IMG/M metagenome (GOLD analysis project Ga0153880, IMG submission 105227) | Metatranscriptome of freshwater microbial communities from Lake Alinen Mustajärvi, Finland - AM7a metatranscriptome (Metagenome... | ecosystem: Environmental > Aquatic > Freshwater > Lake ... | reverse complement strand
GTATCTTCGTGATCGCTGACGTCAGCGTTGTCTTCCCGTGGTCCACGTGCCCAATGGTTCCGATGTTGACGTGCGTCTTGTTCCTTAAAAATTTTTCCTTCGCCATCGTAGTTCCTCCTGACCCCTCCGGGGGTCGTCAAATCCTTGTGGCCTTTGCCTCGTAACCGGTGTCGATGCCCCTGAACCTCGACACGAGCTGATCTTTAAGATTCCTGGGCAGCGGTGCGTAGTGCGAGAACTGCATAGTGTAGGTCGCTCTTCCCTGCGAGAGAGATCTGAGCCCTGTTGCATAACCGAAGCCTTCGGCCAGCGGCATGGTGCCGTTGATGACCTGGCATCCCTTGCGGCTCTCGGTCTTTTCAATCTTGCCGCGCCTCGAGTTGAAGTCCCTGATCACTGCCCCCGCGAACTCATCCGGTGTCTCTATCTCGGTCGCCATGATCGGCTCAAGCAGCGTTGGGTCTGCCTTCTCGCAGGCATCCTTGAAAGCCAGCGAGGCACATATCTTGTACCCGATTTCAGTGGAGTCAACCTCGTGGTACCTGGCGTCCGTCATCGAGGCCTTGAGATCCATTACAGGGTAACCGGCCAGCACGCCGTTTTCCATCGACTCACGTATACCCATTTCAACAGCGGCGGCGAACTCCTTGGGGAGCTTTTCATAACCCACGTGGTTCTCAAAGATGAACCCCTTGCCCTGGCCCGCCGGCTCCACCTTGATCTTGACCCATCCGTACTGGCCATGTCCTGCCACGGTCCGGTTGTGTTCATGCTCTGCTGTGGCCGAGTCGAGGATGGTTTCCTTGTATGAAACCATCGGCTTCCCGACGTTCGCGTTCACCCTGAACTCCCGCGTAAGCCTGTCGACGATAATCTCCAGGTGGAGCTCACCCATGCCCGAAATCAGTGTCTGGGCCGTATCTTCGTCAATCTTCACCTTGAAAGAGGGGTCTTCCAGGGAGAGCTTGGCCAGAGACTGTACCAGCTTCTCCTGGTCGGCCTTTGTCTTGGGCTCGATTGCGATGCTGATCACCGGAACAGGGAAGTCCATCGACTCAAGAACGACCGGCTTCTTCTCCAGGCAGAGCGTGTCACCCGTAAACGTTGCGCGCAGTCCGACCGCAGCTCCTATGTCGCCAGCCACTATCTCCCTGACCTCTTCACGCTTGTTGGCGTGCATGCGCATTATGCGGCTTATCCGCTCCCGGACCTTGCGGGTGCTGTTGTATATCGACTCGCCAGAGCGGATGGAACCCGAATAGACCCTTATGTAAGTGAGCTGCCCTACGAACGGGTCCGACTGAATCTTGAACGCAAGCGCTGCGGTGGGCTCGTTCTCTCCGGCCTTCCTGACTGTCTTCACGCCGTTCTCATCAAGCCCTTCCACCGCAGGAACCTCCAGCGGCGACGGCAGATAGTCTACAACGGCATCGATTAGCGGCTGGACACCTATGTTCCTGAACGCTGCGCCGCACAGGACCGGCACCACTTTCATCCCTGTCGTGGCCTTGTGAAGGGCACGCTTGATCTGGCCGTCAGTAATCGTTTCCCTGTTTTCGAGGTACCTCGCCATCATCTCGTCATCAAAGTCCGCAACCGCCTCGATGAGCCAGTCGCGGCGAACCTTTGCTTCGTCCTGCATGTCCCTGGGAATGTCGAGCGTCTCTATCTTCGAACCTAGAGACTCCTCATCGTACACGCAGAGCTTCTGCGAGATCAGGTCGATCACACCGGCAAACTCGTCACCGTCAAACCAGGGCAACTGTACCGCCACCGGGTTCGCGTGCAGGCGGTCGCGCATCATCTGGAGGGTTCGTTCGAAGTCCGCGCCCAACCTGTCCATCTTGTTAACGAACGCAATCCTGGGGACATTGTACCTGTCCGCCTGGCGCCATACCGTCTCGGACTGCGGCTGAACCCCGCCAACGGCACAGAACACGGCCACCGCGCCATCAAGGACGCGAAGCGACCTCTCAACCTCGACCGTGAAATCAACATGGCCGGGGGTGTCAATGATGTTTATCTGGGTATCGCGCCAGAAGCAGGTCGTAGCAGCCGAGGTAATGGTGATCCCGCGCTCTTGCTCCTGGATCATCCAGTCCATCTGCGTCGTGCCCTCGTCCACCTCGCCGATCCTGTGGGACACGCCGGTGTAGTAGAGGATGCGCTCGGTCGTGGTGGTCTTACCGGCATCAATATGCGCCATGATGCCGATGTTCCGCACCTTTTCGAGTTTCGCTTCCCGAGCCACCTTCTACCTCAGTGCTCTTTCCTACCCTGTGGGGTTGTGCGCAGAGTATTCCGCGCCGTCACCACCGGTAATGGGCGAAGGCCTTGTTGGCCTCTGCCATCTTGTGTGTGTCTTCACGCTTCTTGATCGCATTGCCCTTGTTCTGCGAGGCGTCGAGGATCTCGCCTGCCAGGCGTTCGGCCATGGTCTTCTCTCCGCGATCGCGGGCGTAGGTGATGATCCATTTCATCCCCATCGCAACCCTGCGGTCGGCCGGCACCTCGACGGGCACCTGGTAGGTCGCACCACCCACGCGCCTGGCCTTGACCTCGACGAGCGGCTTTACGTTGTCAATGGCCTTCTTAAAGACCTTGATCGGGTCCTCGCCGGCCTTCTTCAGCACGATGTCGAATGCCCCGTAAACGATCCTCTCGGCCGTCGCCTTCTTGCCGCCTTCCATGAGGTGGTTCGTCAGCTTCGCGACGATCAGGTCGTTGAACTTGGGGTCAGGGAGTATCTCCCTCTTCGCTACTGCACCTTTCCTTGGCATTGCTTAAGCCTCCACTACGACTTCTTGGCGCCGTACTTGGAACGGCTCCGCTTGCGGCCCTGGACACCCATCGAGTCAAGAGTACCGCGGATGATGTGATAGCGAACGCCGGGGAGGTCCTTAACGCGGCCGCCGCGGATGAGCACAACAGAGTGCTCCTGAAGGTTGTGTCCAACACCGGGGATGTAAGAGGTGACCTCGATGCCGTTAACCAGCCTCACCCTGGCCACCTTGCGGAGCGCCGAGTTGGGCTTCTTGGGCGTTGTCGTGAAAACCCTCACGCAAACGCCGCGGGCCTGAGGGCATCTCTTGAGCGCAGGCGCGCTCGTCTTCCACCTGTTCTTTTCCCGGCCCAGTCTCACCAGCTGATTGATCGTCGGCATTCAGACTCCCTGTCATATCCTGAAAGTTCTGCCCCTTGATCCTGAGATGGAACAAGGAACGCGGATTATAAGCATCGGCGAAACTTTGTCAAGAACAATGTTCATGACTTTTCGCTTTTTACTCCTCATCTTCATCGATGATGGGCTCCTCAACCCTCTGCACAGGAGCTGGCTGTTCCGGCAGATAGCCGCCCTCCTCCACCACGATGTCGAGGATGTTGTAACGGCGGATGCCAGTACCCGCCGGTATCAGGCGGCCCATGATGACGTTCTCCTTGAGCCCGCGCAGGTAATCGGTGTTCCCCTGGATAGCCGCCTCGGTCAGCACCTTGGTGGTCTCCTGGAACGAGGACGCAGAGATGAACGAATCGGTGGACAGAGAGGCCTTGGTGATTCCAAGAAGCAGCGAGTCACCCGTGGCCGGCATGCCGCCGTTCATCAGGACGCGCTCGTTCTCCGCCTCGAAGACGCTCTTCTCAACCTGCTCGTCGATAAGGAACTGGGTCTCCCCGGCCTCCTTGATCTTGATCCTGCGCAGCATCTGGCGCACGATGCACTCGATGTGCTTGTCGTTGATCTTCACGCCCTGCAGGCGGTAGACTTCCTGGATGCCGTCGACCATGTACTTGGCGAGAGCCTTTTCACCCAGAACCTTGAGGATGTCGTGCGGGTTTGCCGCGCCGTCCATCAGCGGTTCGCCGTTTTTGACGAAGTCGCCTGAGTGAACCGCGATGTGCTTCCCCTTCGGAATGAGGTACTTGCACGCGCGCTCCTCGCGAAGCTTCGGGTCGTCGATGAGCGGGGTGACGATCACCTCGCGCTTGCCGCGGCTCTCCTTGCCGAAAGACACCACGCCGTCGAGCTCCGAGATGATTGCGTACTCCTTGGGGCGCCTGGCCTCGAAGAGTTCGACGACTCTCGGCAGACCGCCGGTGATGTCCTTGGTCTTGGTGGTCTCCCGGGGGATCTTGCAGATGATGTCGCCGGAGTGGATCTCGTCGCCCTCGGAGACGACGATGATCGCGCCCACGGGGATGAAGTAGCGCGCCTCCTGGTCGGAGTTGGGCAGCTTCAGCGTGGGGACCTTCTCGCTGAGGCCCTCATACGACGCATCCTTTATCGAAACGCGGGGACGCAGATCCTGGTCCTTTGACTCTATTATGACCTTGTGGGACAGCCCGGTGGTCTCGTCGAGCTGCTCCACCATCGTGATGCCCTCGAAGATGTCGCCGTACTTGACGCGCCCGCTCACCTCGGTGAGGATCGGGGCGGCGTATGGATCCCATTCGGCCATCGTCGTGCCGGCGGGTATCTTCTGCCCGTCCTTGACCCTCAGTATTGCGCCGTACACCAGCGGGTTGCGCTCGCGCTCACGGCCATGCTCGTCCACTATGAACAGTTCGCCGTTGCGGTTCATGACCACAAGAGCGCCGTCGCTTTTGGCAACTGTATGGACGCCTGAAAAGCGCACGGTTCCTTCAGTGCGGTTCTCCACGCTCGACTGCTCGACTCGCCTTGATGCCGTTCCACCGATGTGGAAGGTACGCATGGTGAGCTGTGTTCCGGGCTCGCCGATCGACTGGGCGGCGATGATCCCCACCGCCTCGCCGACGTTTACCTTGCGCCCCCGCGCCAGGTCACGGCCATAGCACTCGACGCAGATGCCAGTCATCGCCTTGCAGGTAAGCACCGATCGGATGGTGACCTTCTCAATCCCGGCCTCCTCGATCTTCTTGACCAGGTGCTCGTCTATCTCCTGGTTGGCCTTTACAAGAACCTCACCGGTCACCGGGTCGTTTATGTCCTGCAGCGCAGTACGGCCAAGAATGCGATCGCCGAGATGCTCGATGATCTGGCCGCCCTCCATCAGCGGGTTCATCTCGATGCCGTCCAGGGTGCCGCAATCCTGCTCAGTAATAATTGTGTCCTGGGCAACGTCCACCAGACGACGGGTCAGGTAGCCCGAGTTGGCGGTTTTGAGCGCCGTGTCTGCCAGACCCTTGCGTGCGCCGTGGGTCGAGATGAAGTACTGCAGCACAGACAGGCCGTCGCGGAAGTTGGCCACGATCGGCGTCTCGATGATCTCACCCGAGGGTTTGGCCATCAGGCCGCGCATGCCGGCCAGCTGCCTCATCTGCGCCGCCGAGCCTCTGGCCCCCGAGTCCACCATCATGTAGATCGGGTTGAACGACGACTGCTTCTTGGTCTTTCCCTTGTCTGGCCCCTCGGTAACCGTTACGGTTTCAACCTTGAGGTCGTCCATCATTATCTTGGCAACGTCTTCAGTTGCCTGCGCCCAGATGTCGATAATCTTGTTGTGACGCTCGCCGTCAGTAATGAGACCTTCGGCGTACTGGTTGTTGATTGCGTTGACCTCGCCTGTTGCCTCGTCGACGATCCCCTGCTTCTTGGCGGGGACCTTCATGTCGTCGATGCAGATCGAGATGCCTGCCTTCGTGGCGTAGGTGTAGCCCAGCGTCCTGACACGGTCGGCCAGAACCACTGTCTCCTTCTCCCCGCTGGAGCGGTAGCACATGTCGATCAGGTTCGCCAGGGTCTTCTTGTCCATGACCTTGTTGACAAGGCCGAACTCGATCTGCGGCGGGACCACTTCGTAGAGGATGATGCGGCCCGGCGTCGTCTTGACGCGCGTGCCGTTCATGCGTACCTGCACCTCGGCATGGAGATCGACCTCGCCGGCGTCAAGAGCCATGCGGACCTCTTCGGGGCTGGAGAAGATCTTCCCCTCGCCCTTGGCCCCGGCACGGTGCCGCGTGAGGTAATAGACGCCCAGGACGATGTCCTGCGTGGGGAGGATGATCGGCTTCCCGTACGCGGGCGAGAGGATGTTGTTGGTCGACATCATCAGGACACGGGCCTCGATCTGCGCCTCTATGGAGAGCGGAACGTGCACTGCCATCTGGTCGCCGTCAAAGTCGGCGTTGTATGCTGTGCAGACCAGCGGGTGAAGCTGGATGGCCTTGCCCTCGATGAGCAGCGGCTCGAAAGCCTGCACTCCAAGCCTGTGCAGCGTGGGCGCGCGGTTCATAAGAACCGGGTGCTCGCGGATGACCTCTTCAAGGACGTCCCAGACCTCGGACCGCTCCTTCTCAACCATCTTCTTCGCGCTCTTTATGGTGGTGACGAACCCCTTCTCGAGGAGCTTGTGGAAGATGAATGGCTTGAACAGCTCAATCGCCATCTTCTTCGGGAGTCCGCACTGGTGGAGCTTGAGCTCCGGACCGATGACGATGACCGAACGGCCCGAGTAGTCAACGCGCTTGCCGAGCAGGTTCTGCCTGAACCGCCCCTGCTTGCCCTTGATCATGTCGGAGAGCGACTTGAGCGGCCTCTTGTTGGGGCCGACGATAGTCTTGCCACGGCGGCCGTTGTCGAACAGCGCGTCCACGGCCTCCTGGAGCATCCGCTTCTCGTTGCGGATTATGATCTCCGGCGCGTTCAGCTCGAACAGCCTCTTCAGTCGGTTGTTGCGGTTGATCACGCGCCTGTACAGGTCGTTGAGGTCGGAGGTTGCAAACCTGCCGCCGTCCAGCGGGACCAGCGGGCGGAGATCCGGTGGAATGACCGGAATGACTTCCAGGATCATCCACTCCGGCCTGTTTCCGGACTCGCGGAACGCGTCGAAAACCTTCAGCCTCTTGGCGATCTTCTTGCGCTTGGTGTCGCTCTGGGTCTCGCACATCTCACGCCTGAGGGTCACGCACTCCTTCTCGACATCGATCCCCTTGAGGATGATGCGGATCGTCTCGGCCCCCATCCCGGCCTGGAAAGACCCCGGGCCGTGCTCGCCCAGCAGACGCTGGTACTTCTCCTCGGACAGAACCTCCCATTTCTGCAGGTCGGTGTTGCCCGAATCGTATACGATGTAAGCCTCGCAGTAGAGGACCTTCTCGAGATCCTTGAGCGTAATGTCAAGGATCGCGCCGATCCTGCTCGGGAGGCTCTTGAGGAACCATATATGGGCGACCGGGGTGGCGAGGTTGATGTGGCCAAGGCGCTCGCGCCTCACCTTTGACCGGATGACCTCGACGCCGCACTTGTCGCAGACCACGCCGCGGTGCTTCATGCGCTTGTACTTGCCGCAGTTGCACTCGTAGTCCTTTACCGGGCCGAAGATCTTGGCGCAGAAAAGGCCGTCGCGTTCCGGTTTGAACGTGCGGTAGTTGATCGTCTCAGGCTTCTTCACCTCGCCTTTGGACCACTCCCGGATCTTCTCCGGGGAGGCCAGGGAGATCTTGATCGCTTTGAAGCTCAGCGGGTCCTTGGGCTTTTCAAAATACTGGAAGATGTCTTTCAAGGCATCGCTCCTTGGTCTGAAACGTTTTACTCCACGTCGCCTTCAATGAGCTGCATATCCAGTGCGAGGCTCTGGAGCTCCTTGACAAGCACGTTGAACGACTCCGGCAGGCCGGACTCTAGCGGGTGCGAGTGCTCTCCCTTGACGATGGATTCATATATCCGCGTGCGCCCGGCTACGTCGTCGGACTTGACGGTCAGGAACTCCTGCAGGCTGTAGGCCGCACCGTATGCCTCCATCGCCCAGACTTCCATCTCTCCCAGCCTCTGTCCTCCGAACTGGGCCTTGCCGCCGAGCGGCTGCTGCGTGACCAGAGAGTAGGGCCCGATGGAGCGGGCGTGGATCTTGTCATCGACAAGGTGGTGAAGCTTGAGCATGTACATGATCCCGACGGTGACGTCCTTGTCGAACGGCTCGCCCGTGCGGCCGTCGAACAACACCGTCTGTCCGGACTTGGGCAGCCCGGCCATGTCGAGCAGCGACTTTATCTCGGCCTCGTTGGCACCGTCGAACACCGGCGATGAATAATGGACGCCCCTCTTCACGCGCCTTGCGTGCTCAACCACCTGCTCGTCATCAAGAGTGTCCAAGAGCTTCGATATCTCAGCGCTGTTGTAGCTCTTCTTCAGGTCCTTCCTGACGGCGTCGGCCGTGCAGTTGGCGTTGACAAGCTCCGCCACTTTTCTGCCCAGCCCCCATGCGGCCCACCCGAGGTGGGTCTCAAGGATCTGGCCCACGTTCATGCGCGAAGGAACGCCGAGGGGGTTGAGGACAATGTCGACTGGTGATCCGTCGGGCATGTAGGGCATGTCCTCCTCGGGCAGGATCCTCGAAATGACGCCCTTGTTCCCGTGCCGGCCCGCCATCTTGTCGCCGGACTGTATCTTGCGCTTGCTGGAAACGTAGATCTTGATCATCTTGATGACGCCGGGGGGAAGCTCGTCGCCCTTCCTGAGGCGGCCTATCTTCTCCTCGAAGATGCCCTTGATGAACTCGACCTGCTCGTGTGCCTTATCCATGATCTTCTGTACGAAGCCCTGCGCGTCCTTGTCATCTATCTCGATCTCGGTCCAGTACTTCTCCGGGATCTCGGACATCGCCGTTTCGTCGAGCCTGCGGCCCTTGGTCGCTATCACCTTCCCCTTGTCGTCGATCAGCCTGGAGACCACGGTGCGGCCGAACAGCTTCTTGGCGGCACGCTCGCGGGCGCTCTTCATGATTATCTTGATCTCGTCGTTCTGATCCTTGAGCAGCCTGGCCTCTTCGATGTCCTCGATGTCCTTGGCGCGCTCGTCCTTCTCTATGCCGCGGCGCGAGAAAACCCTGGCGCCGATGATCGTCCCGCTCACGCCGGGTGGCACCCTAAGTGACGTGTCGCGGACATCGCCGGCCTTCTCGCCGAAGATGGCACGCAACAGCTTCTCCTCGGGGGAAAGCTGCGTCTCGCCCTTGGGCGTGATCTTCCCCACCAGGATGTCGCCGGGCTTCACCTCGGCGCCAATCCTTATTATGCCGGACTCGTCGAGGTCCTTTAGCGCCTCCTCGCCCACGTTCGGAATGTCCCGGGTGATGTCCTCCTTGCCCAGCTTTGTGTCGCGGGAGACGCACTCGAACTCCTCGATGTGTATCGAGGTGAAGACGTCCTCCTTGACCACGCGCTCGGAAAGCAGGATCGAGTCCTCGAAGTTGTAACCGCCCCAGGGCATGAACGCCACGAGCACGTTCCGTCCCAGCGCCAGCTCGCCCATGTCGGTCGCCGCGCCGTCGCCGATGATCTCGCCCTTTTTCACCTTCTCGCCGACCTTCACGATCGGCTTCTGGGTGATCGAGGGGTTCTGGTTGGTCTTCTGGTACTTGATGAAGTTGTAGATGTCCACTTCGCTCTGGCCATCGGCGGAGTCACCATCGGCGCGTATGACTATACGGGTGGATTCCACTGAATCGATGACGCCGTCGCGCCTTGCAACCGTCGTGGTGCCGGAGTCACGGGCGACCTTGCCTTCAAGCGATGTGCCCACAAGCGGGGCCTCGGTGCGCAGGAGCGGCACGGCCTGCCTCTGCATGTTGGATCCCATGAGCGCGCGGTTGGCGTCGTCGTTCTCCAGGAACGGGACCAGTGCCGCGGCGACCGAGACCAGCTGATCGGGGCTTACGTCCATCAGCGTTACGTCTTCGGCCCTCACCATCGCAAACTCACCCTGTTTGCGGGCGGCAACGTACTCGTCTACGTACTTGCCGTTCTTGTCAATCGGCACGGTGGCCTGGGCTATGATGTGCCCCTCCTCACGGAGGGCGTTGTGGTAGATGACCTCGCTTGTGACGCGGCCGTCCTTCACGATCCTGTAGGGCGTCTCGACGAAGCCGTAGTCGTTGACGCGGGCGAACGTTGAAAGGCTGGCTATCAGACCTATGTTCGGACCTTCAGGTGTCTCGATCGGGCATATGCGACCGTAATGCGTCGGGTGAACGTCCCTGACCTCGAATCCTGCGCGCTCGCGCGTGAGGCCGCCGGGGCCGAGGGCCGAGAGCCTGCGCTTGTGCGTAACCTCGGAGAGCGGGTTGGTCTGGTCCATGAACTGCGACAGCTGGCTGGAGCCGAAGAACTCCTTCACCACGGCCATGACCGGTTTGGAGTTCACCAGGTCGTGCGGCATGAGGGTGTCTATCTCCTGGAGGGTCATCTTCTCCTTGATGACGCGCTCCATCCTGACAAGCCCCACGCGGTACTGGTTTTCAAGGAGCTCGCCGACCGACCTGATGCGGCGGTTTCCGAGGTGGTCAATGTCGTCCACCGAGCCCTTGCCGTCCTTGAGATCGATGAGATGGCGGACCGTCTCGAGGATGTCCTGCTTCGTGAGAACGGTGTTCTCGAGGGCCTCCTCGATCTTGAACTTGTAGTTCAGCTTCAGGCGCCCGACCCGTGAAAGGTCGTAGCGCTCGGGGTTGAAGAACAGGTTGTAGAACAGCGTGGTTGCCGACTCAAGGGTCGGCGGATCGCCCGGGCGCATGCGCCGGTGGATCTCGAGGATGGCGTCCTCGGGGGAGTTGATCCTGTCGATCAGAAGCGTGTCACGCAGGTACGGACCCACGTTCAGGTTGTCGATGAAAAGGATCCGGAACTGCGACACGCCGTGTTCGCGCAGCTTTTCGAGCTTGCCGGCATCTAGCTGTTCATTGCACTCCAGCAGGACCTCGCCGGTCTTCTCGTCTATGATGTCCTCGGCCACAACCTTCGCGTCCCGTTTGTCCTTGGCCTCCCTGCCAACCACCTCGTCTATGTCGATCGGGATGGTCTTCAGCTTGGCGGCCTCGAGCTTGCGGATGATGGCCGGGGTGAACTTGCGGTTCTTGCGGATTATTATTTCCCTGGAAACCGGGTCCTTGATGTCAGCGGTTGCGCGCTGACCGGGCAGGAGCTCGATCTCAAGGCTCTTGGAGTACTTCCCGCCAGCCTCGATAAAGACGGTTTCCTTCTTGTAGTAGTAATCCAGAAGCGCCTGGGTCGTGTAACCGAGCGCCCTCAGCAGAACTGTGACCGGTATCTTGCGACGCCGATCGATGCGCACGTAAATGAGATCCTTGTGGTCGAATTCGAAGTCGAGCCAGGAACCCCTGTATGGGATGAGCCTGGCCGAACAAAGGACCTTTCCGGATGAATGGGTCTTGCCCTTGTCGTGCTCAAGGAAGACGCCCGGGGAGCGGTGCAGCTGGCTGACGACCACGCGCTCGGTTCCGTTTATAAGGAACGTGCCGTTTTCCGTCATCAGCGGCATCTCGCCGAAATAGACTTCCTGTTCCTTCATGCTGTTGATGTTGCGGCTGCCCGTGACCGGGTCCTTGTCCCACAACACCAGCCTGATCACCACCCTCATCGGGGCGGCGTAGGTCATGCCGCGCTGGCGGCACTCGTCGATGTCGTACTTTGGCCGATCAAGGTGGAAACTGACGAACTCGAGAGAGGCCGTCTCGTTGAAGTCCTTGATCGGAAACACGCTGTTGAAGACCGCCTGGAGCCCTGAGTTCTCGCGCTTGGCCGGATCGATATCGGCCTGGAGAAAACGCTCGAAAGATGTCTTCTGTATCCCTATCAGATAGGGGATCCCCACGATCTCGGGGATGTGCGAGAAGCTCTTCCTGGGTCTGAAGCTGTTCTTGAGCCTGGCAGCCATTTAAGCTCCTTGACAAATGGGGAAGGCGCGCCGCAGCGAAAACCCGCGGCGCGCCGTGCCGACTATATAACCGCCCAGTACCGGATTACTTCAGCTCAACCTTCGCGCCGGCATCTTCGAGCTTCTTCTTCATGGACTCTGCGTCCGCCTTGTTGACGCCTTCCTTCACCGGCTTCGGTGCGCCGTCAACCAGGTCCTTGGCCTCCTTGAGACCCAGGCTGGTAAGCTCGCGGACGACCTTGATGACCTTGATCTTCTCGGCGCCGGCGCCGACCAGGACCACGGTAAACTCGGTCTGCTCCTCAACCGGAGCGGCGGCGGCGACTGCCGGGCCGGCGGACATGGCCACCGGGGCGGCGGCGGAGACGCCCCACTTCTCCTCGAGCTCCTTCACCAGCTTGCTAAGCTCGAGAACGTTCATGGTGCTCAGAAACTCGACAACCTGCTCTTTTGTAATCTCGGACATCTTTCTTCTCCTTGAGAAATTCCGTGCGCCGCACTGGGGCGCGAACCGGTTCGTTATTGCGCGTCCGGTGCCTTAAGCGGCGACCTTCTCTTTAGAATCCGCATACGAGTTGAGAACGTTCAGGAACCCTTTCTGTGCGGCCGTGAGGACGTACAGAACGTTCCTATGCGGGGTGACGAACAGCGAAAGGAGCTTCGCGCGGAGTTCGCTCTGCGACGGAAGCGACGCTAGCGACTTCACATCCGCCGCAGTCAGAACACTGCCCGGAAGACCGCCGGCACGAATCTTGAGCTTTTCGTTGCTCTTCGCGAACGCCACGGCCACCCTTGCCGGCTGCGTGGGATCTCCCATCCCCATCGCCACCGCAGTGGTGTCCTTAAGGAATTCTGCGACCCCTTCAAACGCGGTGCCCTTGAGCGCGATCCTTGCGAGGGTGTTCTTCACAACCTTGCACTGGACCGAGTTCTTGCGGAACTCGCGTCTGAGCCCGGTTACCTCCTCAACGGTCATTCCGCGGTAGTCGAATACCACCAGCGACTGTGCCTTGGAGAACCTGGCTTTTAGTTGCTCGACGTTTTCAGTTTTCTTTGCCCTGTCCACTCTTTCTCACCTCGCTTTCCGCTTTTGGGATAACGTCCAAGAAGACAGGGCTCGTGTGCGGTTACACATCTGTACTACACGCGACTACCTGCCTCGGCGGGCCCCGCACTGCGCGGGATTACCAGGGCGCCAGCTACGCCCGTGACCCGCTGTCTCAGACAGACGTTTTTGCCATGCTCGCGATAAGCGGCGCGGTGTCAAGCCTGACGCCCGGACCCATCGTTGAGCTTAGAGCCACACTCTTCACATATATGCCCTTCACACTGGAGGGCCTGACCTTGATCAGGTACTCCATGATGGCCATTATGTTTTCACGAAGCTTTTCCAGTTCGAACGAAGCCTTCCCAACCGGCACATGGATGATCCCGGCCTTCTCGACCCTGAACTCCACCTTGCCGGCCTTCGTCTCCCTGACCGCACGGGCGATGTCCTGGGTGACGGTACCGACCTTGGGGTTGGGCATCAGGCCCCGGGTACCCAGAATCTTTCCGAGCTTTCCGACGTCCTTCATCATGTCCGGGGTCGCGATCGCCTTGTCGAAGCCGAGCCAGCCTTCCTGGATCTTCTTGATCAGGTCGTCGGCACCCGCAAAGTCGGCGCCGGCCTCAAGGGCCTCCTTCTCCTTGTCGCCCTTGGCGAACACGAGAACGGTGACCTTCTTGCCTATGCCGTGCGGGAGCACAACCGCGCCGCGAATCATCTGATCGGCGTGCTTGGGGTCAACGCCCAGCCGCACCGAGAGGTCCACTGACTCGTCAAACTTGGCAAAGGCGGCCTCCTTGACCATCTTCACCGCATCATCGAGCGTGAACCGGGCGTCCATCTCTATCTTGGCTCTTGAAGCCTTGAACTTCTTGCCGTGACTGCGCATATGTTATTCCTCCGGAGCCCGTCAGGGCTTGACTTCAAGGCCCATGCTGCGGGCCGTGCCTTCGATTGTTCTGATCGCCGACTCGAGTTCGGTGCAGTTGAGATCCACCAGCTTCAGCTTGGCGATCTCCTCAACCTGCTTCTTGGTAACGGCGCCGACCTTAGTCTTGCCGGCGGTCCCCGAGCCCTTCTCGAGCTTGGCAGCCTTGATCAAAAGCACCGAAGCGGGAGGCGTCTTTGTGATGAACGTGAACGTACGATCGGTGTAGATGGTGATCACCACGGGGGTGACCATGCCGTCTTCCTTCTGCGTCCTAGCATTGAACTGCTTGCAGAAGTCCATGATGTTCACGCCGTGCTGGCCCAGAGCCGGGCCCACCGGCGGCGAGGGATTCGCCTTCCCCGCCGGTATCTGCAGCTTAACCAGTGCCTGTACCTTTTTTGCCATGCCAGTTCTCCTGCGCGGTCCAAACGCCCTGCCAGTCGGGCTCCCGCACTATAGTGAAATCAGACCTTCTCAACCTGCATGAAATCGAGCTCCACCGGTGTGGCGCGCCCGAAGATGCTTACCAGAACCCGGACCTTGCCCTTCTCCTCGTTCACCTCATCGATGACGCCGTTGAAGTTGGCGAACGGCCCGTCAACAACCCTTACGTTTTCGTTCATCTCGAAGTGCACCTTGGGCTTGGACTTGGTGGCGCCTTCGACTATCTGCATCGTGACGCGCTGAACCTCCTCCTCGGAAATTGAGGGGGGGTTGGTGGCGCCGCCGACAAACTCCGTTACCTTCGGGGTATATCGCACGAGATGCCAGGTCTTCTCGTTCATATCCATCTTCACAAGTATGTAGCCGGGGAAGAACTTGCGCTTGGTAGTGCGCTTCTCCCCCTTCACCATCTCGACCACGTTTTCGGTCGGCACAAGCACCTCGCCGAACTGGTCTTCGAGCCCCTCGTTCTTCATGCGCTCTTCGAGGCTCTTCTTGACCCGGTTCTCAAAACCCGAGTACGTGTGCACTACATACCACTTCTGGGCCATGTCAGACTCCGGACCCCACTATTGGTAGATGAAGTTCGTCAGCCTGGACCAGACGAGGTCGAAAACCCCCAGGATGATCGAGATTATGAACACAGTGACGATCACAACGATCGTCGCAGCAACGGTCTCCTGCCTGTCGGGCCAAGTAACGCGCTTCAGTTCGGTCACAACCTCAAGCGAGACCTCTGTGGCGCGCTTGTTCTGGAGGAACATGTATACAGCGACACCGGTAACGGCCATGCCGATGAGCGTACTCACGGTAAACTGCGAACCGAGGAGCGGCCTGTCAGTAAGATTCACCCAGCCCATTATCGCCGACGACGCCTTGGCCACCGTGATCCAGAGCAGGAGCGCCAAAGCACCCAGCG
>Ga0153880_1074254_pt1 | contig 15275 bp, 2 predicted proteins | sample AM7aRNAsmRNA_FD_105227 | JGI IMG/M metagenome (GOLD analysis project Ga0153880, IMG submission 105227) | Metatranscriptome of freshwater microbial communities from Lake Alinen Mustajärvi, Finland - AM7a metatranscriptome (Metagenome... | ecosystem: Environmental > Aquatic > Freshwater > Lake ... | reverse complement strand
GTGCCGAGCGGCAGCCAGATCGCGTGGACGATGAGCCACGTCTCGGGCACCGACGGATCGGGCCTCGCGGGCGTGCAGCTCCTTCCCAAGCTGGCCATCTCCAGTGCCAGTGTGACTCCGGCGTCGCAAACGCGCGTCGCCGGCATGCCCTTCACGGTCTTCGTGGTGGCGGTGGGTGACGATTATCCCACCGTTCAATGGTACACCAACGGCACGGCCGTGGCCGGGGCCACCTTGGCGACCTACACGGGCACCACTCCTCCCCTCGGCTACTCCCTTTCCGTTTATGCCATCGTCAGCAATCTCTCCACCCCGGGTGGGGTCACGAGTTCCACCGCCACGGTCACTCCCCAGGCGGGGCAGACCCTCGTGCTGACGGACGCGGACATCGGCGGTCCGGCGCAGACTGGATCGCTGGTGGAAAATACCGATGGCAGCTACACCATCAAGGGGGGCGGCGCCGATATCTGGAACGGCAACGATCAGTTCAACTATGCCTACGTGGCCGTGGGCGGTGACTTTGACGCCCAGGTGCGGCTCGACTCGCTGACGGGCACGCAGGACGAATGGGCACGCTACGGCCTGATGGTGCGGCCCAGCCTCAACAATAATAGCCGCGAGTTCTTCGCCTTCAAAAAGACGGGCGCTGCCACGGTCCAAACTCTCGAGAAGATGCAGGCTGGATGGGCCGTGCAAAATCAAGACTACGGCTTCATGGCTTATCCCGTTTGGCTGCGCATAACTCGCCAAGGTTCCATCCTGACCGCCTATACCAGCAGCGATGGCTCGGCTTGGACCTTGCAGCGCACGGAGGATACTTCCACGTGGAGTGACAATGGGGGCGTCGGCTCCATGCACAACGCGGTCTTTGTGGGCGTGGCTCTGTCGGGCCACAACATTCTGGCTACCGGCACATTCTCCCAGTTCAATATCACCGGGACGGGCGCTTTTGCCATTGGATCCCCCAGCACGCCCATCGATACCCTGCAGGGTAGCACCGCGGATGGCAATAGAGGTGGCGTGGCGGGAATTTATTTGGATCCCAACGGCGCCACTCTCGCGGGCGGCGGCGCGGGCGTCGGCGGTGTTTCCGACGCCTGCACCTTCGAAAAGACCATCGTGACGGGAGATTTTGACCTCGCCGTTCGACTGGACTCCCTTGGAGGCAGGCAGGATGGGGCTCAAGCTGGCCTCATGGCGCGCGAGAGTCTGGCCGCCAACAGCCGGTACATTTTCAACTTCATGACCCTCACCAACGGATCCCGGAACAGCAGTCGTCGTGTCGATGGCGCTGCCGCAGTGGAGAACAACCCCACCACCATGACCGTCCCCATGTGGCAGCGGCTCAAGCGCGTGGGCAACGTGTTCTACTCTTACCGCAGCCAGGACGGCGTCAACTGGACTCAAAGTAACACGTATGATACGGACGACAACGGCGTTTGGATGCACGGCCCCACCGGCGCTCCGCTGGCCGGCACTCTCTACGTGGGCCGCGCCCTGAGCAGCCGCACCGCGGGTTCCGCGGCGTTTGCCCGGTTCAGCCCCGTGGTCAGTCTGCTCGGTACCACCGTTGTCACGCTGAACCCTTCCAACACGGTCATACAGGCCCCGCCGCAGGAAACCACTTCTTGGACCTACGGTTTCAGCGGCTTGGTGGGTGGCCCCCCGCCGATCACGATTCAATGGCAGAAGAAGAAGATTACGGAAGCGGCTTTCGTGAGTATTCCCGGCGCCACCAACCTGAGCTATTCTTACACCGGAGCGCAGGACGCCAGCGATCTCGGCGCCCAGTTCCAGTTCATCGCCACCGGGCCGGGTGGCACCGTCACCAGTGCCACGGCCACCCTTACCAATCTCGGGCTCGGCTTCAGAAGCGTTGAAAATATCAACATGGGCGTGGCCAGCCGCAGTACCTGGCAATATGGGTTAACCAGTTCCGGTGCCAATGGCAGCTTTGATCTCATTGGCGGCGGCACCGACATCTGGGGCGCGGATGACAGTTTTACCTACGCCTCCGACAACATCACCGGCGATTTTGACATCAAGACCCGGGTGGATGCTTTTATTCAGGCCAACGACGGCTGCTGTGGTCGTGCTGGTCTGATGGTTCGCGAAACCAGCGACCAAAGCAGTCGTTACGTGGCCCTGCTGAGCTATGATCCAAGGAAAAGCGAAGGCGATTGGCGGAATCAACAGCGAACCGCGTTCGACGGGGGTGAAGGCGGTAGTTACGGGAGTTTTACCTCCTCGGGTTGGTCTTCCTACCCGGATAATTGGATGCGCATCACCCGCGAAGGGAACGTCTTCACCACCTATCGCAGCCGCAACGGCACCAACTGGAACATTACCGGCCGCTTTGATACCAGTGTTGTGTCCAACTGGCCGGCGGGTCCTCTCGCGGCCACCGTCAAGGTAGGGTTGGCCTCGCAGGCCCACAATGGCGGAGGCTGGGCCGCTTTGGCGCGTTTCCGCAACACCACCCTCACGGCGGCTGGGGCCGGCGGACCCTCGTGGAGCTTGGCCGCCATTCATTATCGAAAGTGGATGGACGTGGGTGCAGGCCTGTTCGTGTCCGACTTGACGAACAACTGGAAGTTCAACGGCGGCGTGGCCCTCAGTCGCGGTAACAATGTGGCAGACTGCTGGCCCAGCTTGCCCAGCTTTGCTGATCCTGTTCCCAGCCTGACTGGTACTGATCAGGCGGGTGGTCGGTGGACGGTGGACCAGTTTGGTTCGGTTATTGGGGGCGTGTTCGTGGTGCCGGTGGACGGCGCCTACACCTTCCGGTTGGGCACGGGCGCCGGAACAGACGATCGCTCCGAGCTTTACCTGAGTTCCGATGCGCAGCGCACAAACCTCAGCCTGGTGCCGATTGCCCAGGACAACGTCAATGCGGGCGCGTCAGCCGCCCTGAACTTGGTGGCCGGTCGTTACTGGCTGGAGGCCATTCTCAAGGAAGCCACCGGCGGCAACGCCTGCGCCGTGCAGGTGCAGGGGCCGGGCGGCACCATGACCAACCTCATGGCCGACTCCTTTGTCCCCAGCTATATTGTCCGCAACACGGTCTATACCAACGCGGGCCTCCAGATCACCCAGCAGCCGGTCAGTGTCACCACCAATGAGCTCAAGCCAGCCTCCTTCACCGTGGCCGCCACGGTCACGCCGCTGCAGCCCATCACTTACCAGTGGTATTCCAACGACGTGGCCATTGCTTACGCCGTCGGGCCGACCTATACCATCGCCTCTGTCGCCCCTGGTGCCCCGATCAACTTCAAATGCGTGGTCAGCGCCACGGGCACGAATCTGACCAGCGACACCGCCGTCCTGACGGTGCTGACCGACAACACGGCCCCCACCGTGCTCTCCGTGCGGCAGGTCATCGCCGACCTCCCGCTGGGCACGCCGCCCAGCTTGGTCGATGTCACCTTCTCTGAAGGGATGAAGGATTCGACCGCCAGCGTCCCCGGCAACTACCTCCTCAACAACGGCGCCTCGGTCGTCAGCGCCACGCGCTGGTCGTTGGACGGGACGCTTTATCGCCTTGTGCTCTCAGGGGTGAATGCGGAACTGGATAATTACGCCCTCACTCTCACCGCCAACCTGACGGATCCGGCCACCACCCCGAATCCATTGGTCGCCACCAACTTCCCGATCCTCTTCTTCAAGGCCATCAAGGCCGGTGTGGTCCGTCGGGAAGAGTTCCAGAACATCGGCGGGACGACATGGATTAACGATTTGCTGAACGAAGCCATCTACAAGGGCAATCTTCCTTCCACGGTCGATTACCTCACCACGCTCAATTCGCCTCAGTCCAGCCCGGATATCGGGAATTACGGCATCCGCGTGAGCGGCTGGATTATTGCCCCGCTCAACGGCAACTATGTCTTCCACGTTTACGGTGACGATGAGTGCCGTTTCTACATTGGCACCAATGAGAACCCGGCCAGTCTCCCGCTGGCGGCCAACGCGACCGTCCGCTATCCGGATGGCGTGTGCTGCGGCGGCGGTTATGACTCGGGCAATGTTCCGTTGGTCGCGGGGAACCGCTATTACTTTGAGGGCTTCATGAAGGAAGGCGGCGGCGGCGATTCTTGGAACGTCACTTGGAAGACTCCGGTGGACAGTGGGTTCAACCAGCTCCCCACCTCGGCCATTTTCTTCGGCATCCAACCTTACTACATCGGCCACTTCACCAGCACCATCCCCGCTCTCTCCATCCCGGATGGTGCCGTAAGAACCTTCAGCATCAGCGCCACCTCCTCCGAGCCCGCCTATGCCCCGGCCAACATTCTCTACCAATGGTACACCAACGGCGTGGCCTATGCCTACGCGACCAATGCCACTGTCGCCTTGCAGGCTCCTGTGGGTTATGTTGGCCCGTGGACCGTGGCCTGTGTTGGCACCGGTCGCCTCGAAAGCGGCAGCGCTCCCGGCTGGGGTCAGTATCTCCGCCTTTTCACCAATAGCACCGTTCAGACTGTGTTCGCCGATGCCACCGGGCCGTCCATGATTGCGGCCATCAGCGATTACACCACCACCAACCTCACCGTCACCTTCTCCGAGGCGGTGGATTCGGTCACTGCCGGTACGGCGGCAAATTACGCCGTGGACGGCGGGGTCAGTGTCCTGACCGCCGTGCGCAAGGCTGATGGTAGCAACGTGCTGCTCACCACCACCTTCATGCTCCCGGATCAGACCTACAACGTCACCAACCTCGGCGGCGTGAAGGATCTCTCCGCGGCCCAGAACCAGTCCGCGCTCCACTCGGTTCCGGTGACCAAATGGCTGCTCCAGAAAGGTTTCGCCCGGTTGGACTTCTTCACCAGTGTCACCGATGGCATCGACGCGTTCCTGACGGGCGCCCGCTTTGCCGCCAATGTGCCCGACGTGAGCTTCTACACCAACGTCTTTGGGCTCAATGTCGCGGACACCGCCCTTAATTCCGGCTATGACAATTACGCGGGCCGTGTTCTGGGCTATTTCGTGCCTCCCAGCAACGGCCTGTATCGCTTCTACATCCGCCAGGATGACGACGGGCGGCTGTTCCTCAACACCAATGCCAATCCGGCCCTCAGCACCGCTCCCAATGGGTTGACCCTGATTGTCAGCCAGAACGGCGCCAACGCGAACTTCACCGCGTACAACACCACGCTCATCCCCCTCAACGCCGGTCAGAAATATCTCATGATGGGCGTCTGGAAGGAAGGCGGCGGCGGCGACGGCATGACCGTGGCTTTCCGCTATGGCGTGGGGGTCAACAATCCCCCGACGAACCCGGACTGGGCCACGGCGCCCACGCAGCCGGATTGGACCTTGGGTTCCTACTTCTACACCCTGGTTGATCCGGCGATGGTGGCCAATACCATCAGTGTTTCCGTGAGCCCGCTCCCGGCGACCACCAACGTGCAGGAAAGCCTGTATTCGACCGTGACCTATACGGCCACCGCCGCAGCCACGCCGCGCCCGCCCGTCTTCTATCAGTGGCAGCGTTCGGATAGCCCGACCGGCACGTTCACCGACATGCAGACGCCCAACCTGCCGGCGATTCCGTTCAACAGCTATCGCACGCCCGTGTTGCATCCTCCCAACCAGTACTACCGCGTGGTGGCCTACGCCTTGGGCGGAGCCAACGCGACCAGCGCGGTGGCCGAAGTCACCTTCACGGCGGACACCACGGTACCCACGCTCCTGACCACAACCGGTGATCCGGATTTGGGTCACGTCACGCTGGCCTTCAATGAGCTGCTGGATCCCGTCAGCGCCCAGACTGCCGCCAACTACACCCTGAGCGACGGAGTGACCGTCGTGGCCGCCACCTTGCAGCCCAACGGCAGCAACGTGGTGCTCACCACCTCGATGCAACTGACCAACCAGTTCTACTATGTGACCAACAACGGGGTGAAGGACATCAGCACCGCCGGCAACCCCACCGTCGAAGTGGTCAGCTCGTTTACCACTTGGCCGCTCATGCAGGGCTACGTGCGGGAGGAGATCTTCTATGGTCTGCCCACCGGCAACGACATCGTCTATCTGACGAATAGCACGGTCTATCGCAATGGCGCGTTCAGCTTCCGCACCTACACCAACTTCTTTGGCTGGATGGTCGATCCCGCCAACGGGGCCATGGGCAACCTGGCCGAACAATACGGCGCCCGCGCCTCTGCTTGGTTCCAGGCTCCCAGCAATGGTGTCTATCGCTTCTTCGTCCGCAGTGATGACGCCAGCGAGCTGTGGATGAACACCAATAGTGTGGACAGCATGAACCCGAGCGGGCAGGTCTTGATTGCCAGCGAGCTGATCTCTGGGCACGCCTATACTGACTACTCCGTGCCCATCACCCTCACGGGCGGCCAGCTCTATTCCATGATGGGCCTCCTCAAGGAAGGCGGCTCGACCGAAGGCCTTGCCGTCACCTTCCGCGCCGCGCCCGTCGGTGGCACGCCCACCACCACGGCCCCGCCGATTGCGGAAATGGCCCCCGGCTGGCTCTTCTACAGCACGATTGATCCGGCCGTCAGCGCCCTCAGTGGCGTTAACATCACCCTCCAACCAGTGCCGGCCACCACCAACGTGAATGAATGGGAATATCCCGTGATCACCTACCCGTCGGCGGCTGTCGGCACGCCGCTCCCGGCGGACGTGCTTTACACTTGGCAGCAGACCAACAACGTGGATGGCTTTACGAATATTCCGTTCGCCCACGCTGCTAGCTACACCACTCCCATCCTTCACGCCTCGACCAGCTATCGGCTCATTGCCTCATCATTTACCGCCTACGCGACCAGCGAGGTGGTTTCAGTCACCGTCGCGGCGGACCTCGTGCCGCCCGTGCTGACCAACTTCTGGTACAACCCGGCCGGAACCCTGACCACGCTCTATCTGACCTTCAGCGAGCGCATGAGTCTGGCCTCCGTGCAAAACCTCGCTAACTACACGTTCAGCCCCGGGGTCACCGCCGTGTCGGCCACCCTCGCCGCCCCGAACGTCGTGGCCCTCACCGTCACCCAGACCGTCGTCGGCGCGCACACCCTCCTCACCTTGGATCTGATTGACACCGCCCTCGCTGCCAACCACGTTATCACCAACAACCTGCCCTTCACCACCGTGCACGGTCTGGCCGGCGCGGTCCGCCGGGACGCGTTCCTGGGATTGGTCGGCCTGGGTAACTCTCCGGATGATCTCTTCAATCATGCGAAGTGGCCCAATCAGCCCGACCTCGTGGATTGGATCACGGATCCTGTTGGCAACCTCGACGCGGCCTACGGTGGCGTTAACCAGGAAACCTACGGCATGCGTTACGCCGGCCATATCATCGCGCCCGTGAACGGCACCTTCTACTTCCATCAGTGGAGTGATGACGGCGCCCGCTTCGCCCTCAGCACGAATGACTCCTATCAGAATATTGTGACCTACACGCCGGACAGCTATTGCTGCGGGGTGGACAAGACCTACGGTCCCGTCACGCTGGTGGCCGGCCAGGCCTACTACTTCCAGGGCGTGGTCAAGGAAGGTGACGGTGGCGACAACTTGGACATCCGCTGGCAATTGCCGGGCGCGGCCGGGTTCACCGATATCCCCAGCGCGAACCTCGCGTTCATCTACGATGTCGCCCCGCTCACGCAGCCCGCTTCGGTCAATGTTTACGGCGGCTCGGTGGTGAACTTCAACGGCACCTTCACGATCACGGGTGCCGCCCAGGCCCCGGGAGTCCTCCGCCACCAATGGCAGATCCTCACGAACGGGGGCGCCACTTGGGATCCGATTCCCGGCGCGGTCTCCAACAGCTACACCCGCCAGATTACTTGCGTGGACGGCGGTGCTGCCGTTCGGTTGGTCAGCTTCGTCCTCAGCAACTTCACCAGCACGGTGAGCAACAATCTGGTCGCGTTCACCAGCACTCCGGCCACCATCAGCATCCTGCCGAACGGGCCCGTGCCCACGCTGTTGCGCGTTTGGACCGGGACCAGCTTTACCAATGTCTATCTGGCCTTCGACAAGCTCATGGAGCCTGCCTCGGCCAACACGGTGGCGGGGCACTATGCCCTCACCGATGGCGTGATGAACCCGGTGACGATCTACTCTGCCACGCTCCAGGCGGACGGCAGCAACGTGGTTCTGACCACGGATCCGATCAGCCCGGGCGGGACGTATCAGCTCACCAGCAGCGGCGTCAACGATCTGAGCTGCCCGACTCCGCAAACAACGGCTCTCTCCACCACCACTTTCAGCGGCTCCGCCCTGCGCATGGGCGTGCTGGCCGCAGATGTCTGGACCTCGCCCTATGGTGGCGCGCCGGCCAGCGCCCTGGACACCGTGATCAACGCTTCTGCCGCTGGCGTCCAGCCGAATTACCGCACCACCCTGCGCTCCTTTGACTGGCACACCCAGCCCATGCACGCCCTGAACGCCGGGATCACTTATAGTGCGGGTTGGGACAACTACGCCATCCGGATTTCGGGCTGGTTCCTGCCACCTCTATCGGGCGTGCATACCTACAAGTTCTACGGTCGCGGCGACGACGCCACCCGGTTCTTCATGAACACCAACGGCGCCGATCGCGCCGGCAAGGTCGAGATTGCTCGCAATGACGGCTGTTGCACCGGCTACGCCAATGGGGATGTCTCCATGGCGATCGCGCTCACCAACGGCACCCCGTATTACTTCGAAGGTTGGATGACCGAAGGCGGCGGGGCCGACCTGCTCCAGATGACCTACGTGGTGGACGGCGCTCCGGCTCCGTTCTCCGCCCCGGATGGCTTCACCTGGTTCATGTATCCCGGCGAATACGTGGCCACGGCCGCGAACTTCGGGCTCTACATGAATCCCGATGGCACCGGCGCCCCGGTGAGTTTCACCGTGGATCTGCCAGGCACCCCGATTGACTTGCTCAACAATGGTGATTCGGTCACGCTCAACGTGCTGGCCGTGAGCGCCCCCGATGGCACCGTCAACGCCATCCGCTACCAGTGGCAGACCTCCACCAATGGCGGCGTCACTTGGGACAATCAGCTCCCGCCCGCCACCAATTTCCTCTGCGATTACGACATGCTGGGGGCCGGCACCAACTACACCGCCCAATACTACATGGATACTCTGGTGCGCGTCCTCGCCATTGGCGTCCCCAGCGGCGTCACCAACATCAGCGCCGTCGCCAGCATCAACGTGCCCGACAGCCTCACGCCCCTGTCCATCGGTTCGCTCGACGGCATCCACTTTACCTTGGTCTATGACCAGATGGTTGATCCTGACACCGCCACCAGAGGGAGCTGGTATATCTTCCGTGACTCTGCGGGCAGCCCCGTGGACCTGGCCGACTTCACCGCCCCGGTCTTGCAGTCGGATGGTCGCACTGTCACCTTCATCCTCCAAAAGCGCATCCAAGGGCCGTTCTCCGTCGATATCGGCGACGTAAACGACTACACCTACGCCATCCTTCCCCTCGGTCGGTCGGATTACGGCGTCATAGGAAACTTGCCCAGCCATGTGGCACCCGCTGACTACGCGAACGACATTGGTTCCAATCCGGGCGTGACCGACCCGATCCTCCGTGGCTCCGTTCTGCCTGTGACCCCGACCAAGGACGGCTACACCGTCACGGCCGGCGGCACGGGCATCACCAACACCGCCGATGGCATGTATTTCGTCGGCTGGCAGATGTGGGGCGACTTCGATATCCTCGTCCATGTGCCGGTGCTCACCAACCGCTACCAGAACATGCCCGACGCCTGGTCCAGGGCCGGCTTGGTGGCCCGCGTGGGCACCAGCGCCAACGCCCTCAACCTGGCGGTGGTCGTCACTCCTCCCACGGGTTTCGGTTGGGACCGCAACGGCGCGAATCGCGCCGAGATGACCGCGCGTCCCACCGCGGGCGGCGCCACCCTCGCGGTGGCCGACGGGGCGGCGAATCTTTGGGATGGCGGCAATACGCCATGGGTCCGCCTCCAGCGCACCGGCAACCTCTTCACCGGCTCTTACAGCACCAATGGCACGGACTGGATCACGCTGTCCGCCGTGGACACCACGCCCTTCGGTGGCGCCCCGCCCAGTCTCTATGTGGGCTTGGGCACCGCGTCGGGCAACAACACGGCCAACCCGTCGGCCGGGCTCGTGACGGCGGAGTACACCGACCTCTACAAGCCCATGCCGCCGATGGTGAGTGTCACCCCGGTCAACCCGGTCATCGGCGTATCCAACATTCCGCCGGTCTTCACCGCCTCCGTGACCAATGATCCGGACACCCTCATCGGTGGCGCCCAATGGATCAAGTGGCTCAAGGACGGCGTGGAAATCCCGGGCGAAACCGGTTACACGCTCACTCTCACGAGTGCTCAGCCGGCCGGGGTCCATACCATCACCGCGCTGATCGGCAACAACGGCGGCGCCACGCCCGTCAGTGCGACCCTCACTGTGTCCAACAGTCTGCCCGCGCTGGTGGATGACACCTTCACCGCCACCCAGAATGTGGCCAGGACGTTCACCACCGCCGAGCTGCTCAATGGCAGTGACCCGGAAGGCGCCATGCTCAGCTTCGCGGGCCTGACCTCCAGCAACGCCATCCGCTTCGCCACGGACTTCAACGACTCGAGTTCGACCAATGGCATGACGATCACCGGCAGTGCCTACCTCGCCGGTGGCGCTCTCCACCTCACCGACTCGGCCGGCAGTCTGGCCGGCATGTGCATCCTGCCTGATTTCGTGGGACGCCCGGTGCATGGCTTCAAGGCTACCCTCAAGGTCCGCATCGCTGACCTCAATGGCGGCGCGGATGGCATGAGCTTCTTCTTCGGGAACACCGGCACGCTCAACTTCCCGAACGGCAACGAGGAAGGCCCTGATCCGTTCAATGGCCTGACCATCGTTCTCGACAACTATGACAACAACAATGGCGTGCCTGTTGCTGAAGCGCCGGCCATCGACATCAAGTGGCAGAACACCAACCTCCTGGCCCACGCTCTCCTCGGGGCCAAGATCGATACCGGTGCCGGCTATGCTGACGTGACCGTCACCCTCCATGCCGATGGCAAGGTGGATGTGGTGGCCGCCGGGGTGCCCGTCCATACGGGTGTGCAGATTCCGGGCTTCGTTCCCATGACCGGTCGCTTTGGCCTTGCCGCCCGCACCGGTGGCGCTTGGGAAGCTCACTGGCTCGACAGCCTTAGCATCGCCGCCATCATTGAACCGGCGGGCGTGGGCTTTGTGGAAGCCGCTCCGGCGGGCACCTTCACCGATTACGCCTCGCAAGCGGGCGGTGCGGTCGCCCTGAGCGGTGGGATGGTCACCTACACTCCTCCCACCGGATTCTCCGGCCCGGACCGCTTCTACTACATCGCCAGCGACGGCCAGCCCGGCGGTAACAGCATTGGCACCGTTCTCGTTAATGTGCAGGCGCTTACCGTGAGCGGCACGGTCCGCCTTGAAGAGTACACCGGCCTGCTCCGCAACGGCAACGGCACGCGTGACGTGACGTTCTCCTTCACCAGCGCCGGCGTCACGAACCATGTCCCTGTGGCTCTGACCTTTGCAGGCGGCGAGGCCAGCTACAACCTCAACGTGCCGGGCGCCACGCCCGTGCGCGTCAGCGCCAAGACCGCGTGGAATCTGCGCAAAACGGAGTCGGTATCCTTCACCGGCACGTCCGCCACCGCGAGCTTTGTGCTCCTGGCCGGCGACCTCAACGGATCCAACGCGGTGGGTCTGGATGACTATTTCGAACTCGCAAGCTTCTGGTACTCAACGAATCCGGCGGCGGACATCGATGGCAGTGGGACCGTGGACCTCGATGATTATTTCCTCCTGATTAACCGTTGGGGCCAGACCGGCGATTTGGAATAAATTCTGTAGAAAAAAAAGATTGCATCTAGCAACCAAGACATGTTACATAAAACCTAGAATTAGCGACAAACTATGAAAACTACGAGCTATCGGTTCTTGACGAGTCTGATCGGACTGGCATGCGGCGCGGCGTGCACAGCTCTGGCTTTGGACCCAATTGATGACGACCAGCAGGCCCCCACTTGGCGTGGTGGCGCTGGTCTGACCACGACCTGGCAGAAATTCACTTTCGATAATCCTGCCGCGCCGCTGAGCACCAACTACTGGGAGACGGCAGGGACTTGGGGTGCGGATGCCTCCAACAACACTGCGACGGTTCAGGTTGTGCCGGGTGACAATGGCCACTGGAAAGGCACCTTCCCTTGGGCCACCAACAAGGCGATTCAGGGTGTGTGGAACGTGAATCCGGGTAACGGTGGCAAGATTGAGGCCACCATCCAGAATGCGGCTCCTGTGGCTGGCGTTTACAAGTACGTCGTGGTGCAGACCGTTGAGTTCCAATACCCCTACGATGCCGGTTGGCCCAACAACATCACCTTCAACTTCGCGAATGTCGCTGTCGCGAATGTGACGAATGCCCTCGCGGCTGTTGCGGTCAACCAGACCAACACGTGGGCGTTCAATGGCCAGGGTCAACCTTGGGTCAACCGCCGCACCGTCTGGGTCTTTGATCCCGCGCCGGGCTCCGAGACCATCACGGTCACCCCGCAGTCTGACGGCAGCGCCTTCGATTCCGTCATCGTGGATACCTTGAGCGTTACCACGCCGGTTTGTCCGGGCAACATCTCCGAGCAGGCCACGGGCCCCACCGGCAAGAATGTGACTTGGGCTCCCCTGACCACGGATGCGGCGATCTTCCCCAGCGAAGTGTGCGTCCCGCCCTCCGGCTCCCTCTTCGATATCGGGGCCACCCACCCTGTGCAATGCACCGTCACCGATCTCTACGGCAAACAGACCGTGTGCGGCTTCAACGTCGCCGTCACCCCGGCGGGTTACACGATCAATGGGCAGGTTGAATTGGAACTATATGTTGGCCTTCTTGGAGATGGCGTTGGTACTCGCTTGGTGACCTTCAAAGCCACCGATGACGCCGGCACTGTCCTAAAACAATGGGACCAAACATTGACCTTTGCTGCTAATCTGTGGGACTATGCTGGCACGGCCAATTACTCGCTCGATACTGTTCCAACTGAGACCACCCACATTAGCGCCAAGACCGTTTGGAACCTTCGCAAGCGACTTCCGGCCGTCTTTACGGCTGGTGTGGCCACTGTTGATTTCATTGACCATGGGCCTATCGATGGTGGTTCTAGCGATCTGCTGCGCGGTGGCGATACGGATCTCAATTGGGATGGAACTGGAGACGACAACATTGTTGACTCTTCTGATTTCAACTACTTGTCATACTTCTACACTCTGTCCTGCATTGATCCAGATTTCCCGGGTGGATACGATCAGCTCGGTTATGTATCAGATCTGGATGGTTCTGGGATTATTGATTCCTCTGATTTCAATGTTCTCTCATACCATTACACGGAGGTTGGCGACCCTGAATAGCGTGCAAAGAAACTGTGCGTCTATAAAATAAAAAGAAACACAAAACTCTTGATGATCATGAAAATCAATAACAATTGGCTTACCAGTTTCATCGCGGTGCTGGTTGGCAGCGTCTATTCGACGTCAGCCGCCACTCTTCCGAATGCCGCCAACGATGTTGCGCCTCCAAGTTGGCGCGGATCAGCTAGCGCCGTCGCAGCCGGTAGTACCTTCACGAAAGCTCTGTTTACCGCGGTCAACGGGAATGATGGACCTCTCGTGGCTGGTGCATACCCGGCCACTCCCGCCACTTGGACCATCGGAACAAACTATTTCACCACCTACACGGCTCCATCGACTGCCCTGCAGATCTACAGCAACTCTTGGATGTATAATCAATACGGCACGTCCTATGTGTCTGTGACCAAAGGTGCGGGAACTTGGTCGGCTAACGCCCTCGCGTCCATAAGTCATCTAGTCGAAGGCACATGGAAGTTGGCTACTCCCAGTTCCGCCAGCTTTTTGACTCTGTCGATTCCTGACAAGACCGAGGGTCTGCCTGTCGATTCGTATCGCTATGCCTATATTCAGGTGGCTGCCGAGTATGCAGCTTCGCCATTTATTCCATTGCCGGCAGTGGCAGTGAGCGGAGCAACGCAAGCAGTGGATACTGCATTCCAATATACTGGTGCCTACGGCAATAACGGCATCTACTGGTCAAATTGTGTCAGCGTTTGGCGGATTCCAACATCCAGAACGGTTCCCACTAACGTAATTACGCTTACCTGCACAAATACTAGCCAAACCGTGCTGATTGATAATGTTATTGTCGATACGGTTACTGTCGTGAAGCCCACGCGAAACAACTTTGTTAACGTGGACGTGGTTTCTGGTCAGAATTACGCCATCGTCGATTTCGGCGCGCTGAATGCTGATGCCACGCTCTTCCCGAATCCGCAAGAGAGTTGCACGCCGAACACCAGCTTCCACTTCCCCGCCGGGCAGACGACCCCGGTGACTTGCACGGCCAAGGATCTGTTTAACGGTGTTCACTCCTATGGATTCTCCGTCCAGGTTAAAGATGCGCCTCCGGCTGGGCCCACCATCACCACCTGTGGTGCTCCGCAGACGGCAGATCTCGGCGGGTCCTGCTTGGTCCCCATGCCGGACATGGGTGTTGGCGCAGTCGTTGAGAATGGTAGTATTGTTCCTGCGCTTCAAGTTCCGGCCATCGGCACCCCGGTTGGCGTTGGTCCGCACACGGTCACGCTGACCGCCGATGACGGCCTCGGCCACACTGCAACCTGCGACACCCTCTTCACTGTCACGGCCATCCACGGACCCGTGGCGCAACCGATGCAGTTGGCGACGAAGCTCAACAAGAGCCAATTGCTGGATGTGGCACGACTGAGATTTGCGGGTGGCGATAACCGTGTGAGCAGCTTCTTCGACATCTTCACGGAACTCAGCACGGCCGGCACAGTCGTCAAGACCAATGGCAACACCCAGATCCTCTATACTCCCTTGGCGGGGAGCCTAGCCACTGACCACTTTGGTTTCGTCGTGCAGGATTGCAGCGGTCAATTTGGGACAAACTACGTGACCGTGACCATTTCGCCGACTTCGGCCAGCCAGAACATGTTACCGCCGACACCGCCCGTGGGTGGCGTTGCGACGATCAAAGCCCAAGGTATCCCGGGTGTTCTCTACATCCTCCAACATCAGCTTGTGGATCCCCCCGGCCCTTGGACCCAGGTCGGGGATTCGCAGCGGGCCAGTCCTCAGGGCCGGCTTAGCTGGACTGATAACGTGGGGGCGGATTCCTATCTTTATCGCACCCAATACGTGCCGGAGTAAACACAGATCTGAGCGGCGGATTTTAGTCGCAAATTCATCGAGGGCCGGGG
>Ga0153880_1350437_pt1 | contig 15495 bp, 27 predicted proteins | sample AM7aRNAsmRNA_FD_105227 | JGI IMG/M metagenome (GOLD analysis project Ga0153880, IMG submission 105227) | Metatranscriptome of freshwater microbial communities from Lake Alinen Mustajärvi, Finland - AM7a metatranscriptome (Metagenome... | ecosystem: Environmental > Aquatic > Freshwater > Lake ... | reverse complement strand
GCCATTATACGCCACATGCCACAAAAACAGCAAGGGCGGCACGCGGCCGCCCTGCGACATACCCTGTCATTACGTTCAGGCTCGGCTGGAACTATTTCTCCGGTTGCTCGCCTAACCCGACCAGTTCGATGCGCGCCAACTCCGCAGCGTCACCAGCGCGGCGCCCTACGCGCATGATGCGCGTATAGCCACCCGGACGCTCCGCGTAGCTTGGCGCAATAGTCGCGAAAAGACTCTGGACGACGCCCTTATCGCGAAGCGCCGCAAAGGCCCGCCGACGGTTGGCCACATTATCCGTCTTAGCCAAAGTGATCAAGGGTTCCGCAAACATGCGCAATTCCTTGGACTTAGCCACGGTCGTTTCAATCGCCAAATGGCTGAAAAGCGCCACTGCCAAACTTTGCATAGTGGCCTTCCGATGGGCCATCATCCGCCCTAATCGTCTTCCTGAGTTACGGTGTCTCATGACGCCTGCACTTCCTTATCGGTTACTCGTCCTCTTCGTCATCATCGCCGGCCTCATCGTCCACGCGAGGCTTAGGAGCCGGCATGCCGGGCACTTTCATGCCCAACGACAACCCCATCGTTTCTAGGATAACCTTGATTTCATCAAGCGATTTCTTGCCAAAGTTCGGGAACTGCAACATCTCCTCTTCATCACGCACCACCAACTCCCCGATGGTGCGAATGCTCGCGGCCTTCAGACAGTGCGCTGCCCGGACACTCAACTCCAACTCATCCACGGAGCGCTGCAAAGCCGCCAACAAAGCGGCGGATTCCGCCGCGCCGCGTTGCCCATCCTTCAGGTCATCGGACTGCTGGGCCACAAAAATGCGGAAGTGATCAATGAGCAGATTGGCCGCCTCCTGAACCGCCTCCTGCGGGGAAATCGAACCATTGGTCCACACATCCAGGATGAGACGATCATAATCGGTCATCTGACCCACCCGCGCATCCTCAACCAGGAAATTGACCTTCGTCACGGGCGAGAAACTCGCATCCAGGTAGATCGTGCCCAACGGCGCGTGCTCGAGTTCAAAATGTTCCGCCGTCACATAGCCGCGCCCATGCGCCACCTTAATCTCCATTTCGATCGACGTCGTCTTCGACGTACTGGTAAAGACAACCAGTTCCGGATTGAAAACATCGACATCGACGCTCTTGAACAGCTCTGCCGCCGTTATGGCGCCCAGTCCTTTGCGGGCGAACGAAAAGATGATCGCTTCCTCGCGGTTCAAACGCAACTGGCACTGCTTGAAATTCAAGACGACGTCCGTCACATCCTCTTTCACGCCGGGTATCGCGGAAAACTCGTGCTGGATGTTTTCGATCCGAATGGCCGTGACCGCCGACCCGTTCAGAGACGCCAACAAAACGCGACGCAACGAATTTCCAATCGTGGTGCCATAACCACGTTCGAAGGGCTCGACAATGAACCGCGCGAACTTATCCGTCGCGCCCTCGGCCACCGTCACCCACTTCGGTGTCACAAACTCTTTTGCAATCATGTAATTCCGCCTTTTTTCCGAATGAGGTCCACGCTTCGCTGTCTCTTACTACGCGGGAAAAGTCTGCCGCCCCGCGCTGAAAATTCACCTAAATCGAACTTCTCATTCTTCCTGCGGCACACCGCCTCTTACACGCGGCGGCGTTTCCGCGGTCTGCACCCGTTGTGCGGTATCTTGGTCACATCGCGGATCAGTGTCACGTCCAGCCCGGCCGCCTGAATAGCCCGGATGGCCGATTCACGCCCTGCACCGGGACCGTTCACATACACACGAACTTCCTTCATGCCGGCTTCAATCACTTTCTTAGACGCCTGTTCCGCGGCAAGCTGCGCCGCGAACGCGGTGCTCTTACGGGAACCGACAAAGCCCACCTGGCCAGCGCTCGACCAAGCGATTACATTTCCCTGCATGTCCGTGATGGATATGATCGTATTATTGAAAGTCGCCAACACATGGGCCACCCCAGACGTAATGTTCATATTCGTCCGGCGCTTCTTGGTAACCTTCGCTTTACGTTTTTCTTTCGCCACGCGGATAGTCCTCCTATTTCTTCTTTATCGTGGCCCGGCGCGGGCCTTTTCGTGTCCGGGCATTCGTATGGGTCCGTTGGCCCCGCACGGGCAAGCCACGTTTGTGCCGCTGGCCTCGGTAACAATTGATATCCATCAGCCGCTTGATGTTGCCGCTAATCTCGCGGCGCAAATCACCTTCCACCTTATAGTCATTCTGAATGACAATGGAAAGCCGGCTAACTTCTTCATCGGTCAGATCGCGCGCCCGGGTATCCGGGCTGACGTTTGCCTTCGCCAACACCAGCCGCGCCCGGGTCAGCCCGACCCCATATATCGCCTGGAGGCCTGCCTCCACCCGCTTATCACGCGGAAGGTCTACACCTACTACACGAGCCATACGTTCTACACTCCTACCCTCTTAGCCTTGGCGCTGCTTATGTCGCGGATTGTCACAAATGACCCGGATCCGTCCATGGCGTTTAATGATCTTACACTTCTCGCAAATCTTCTTCGTCGAACTACGCACTTTCATAATATGCTCCGGCGGGACGAAAAACTTTCCCCGCGTTGTTGGCGCCTGTTTGCACTATTTGTACCGATAAGTAATGCGCCCGCGTGTCAGGTCATAGGGCGACATTTCCAACTTGACCCGATCACCGGGAAGAATGCGAATGAAGTTCATACGCATCTTTCCAGACACGTGCGCCAGGATAATGTGCTTACTCTTCAGTTCAACCCGAAACATCGCGTTCGGGAGGGACTCAAGCACCGTACCCTCAACTTCTATCGGCTCTTCTTTTTGCATACGCCTACCGACTACTTACTTTTCCGTGTTCCGGCCCCAAACGCGCCTGGGCGTCAAGGACAAGATCTCCGCTGCCTTCTCTCCTACCACAATGCTATGCTCAAAATGCGCACTGGGCCGGCCATCGGCTGTCACAGCCGTCCAACCGTCCGCCAGAATACGCACTTCATGCGTGCCAGCATTCACCATCGGCTCGATCGCCAGGATCATACCGGTCTTCAACTTCGGACCACGATCTCGGGTTACCACGTTCGAGATCTGCGGATCCTCATGCAACTCCGTGCCGATGCCGTGTCCAACAAACGCGCGCACCAACGAAAAACCTTCCGCTTCACACGTTCGCTGTATCGCACGCGATACGTCTTGCAAGTAATTGCCCGGACAGGCCGCCGCAACAGCTTTCGCCAGCGCCCGGTCCGTCGTCCGCATCAACCGTTCTCGCAGCTTATCGACTTGGCCGCAAGCCACCGTAATCGCCGCGTCGCCGTGATACCCTCGATGGAATACGCCGACATCAATACCGACAATCTGGCCTTCTTTAAGCTTCCGAGGCCCTGGGATTCCGTGAATCACCACTTCGTCTACCGAAATGCATGTTGCGTTCGGATAACCGTGATAGCCTAAGAACGACGGCAGCGCGCCGCGTTCCCGAATCAACCGCTCGCCCAACGCATCCAATTCACCCGTCGTCACACCGGGTTTCAAGTGATCGGCCATTGTGGCAAGAACATCCGCCACAATCTCGTTGGCCTCGCGCAAGATACCTATCTCCCTTAGTGAACGAAGGGCGATCACGATACCTTAGCCGCTCCCGCGGACGCAAGAATCTCTTCAATTTTATGGAAAACCGCATCTGGCTTGGCGCCCGTGCCGCTGACGGTCTTCAAAATGCCCTGTTGATCGTAATACCCAATGATCGGTTCGGTGGTCTCATGATAGACCCGCAGCCGCTCGCGGATAGTGTCCTCTTGATCGTCTATCCGTTGGATCAATTCTCCGCCGCAACCGTCCACGTCGCAAACACCAGCCCGTTTCGGCGGACCAAATTTCAGGTTGTAAATCGCGCCGCATGTCCCGCAGGAACGCCGCGAACACAGCCGAGCGATAATCTCTTCATCCGTCACATCCACATTGATGGCCACATCGATCCCACTACCGAGCGCCGCCAGCACACGCCGCAATTCCTCCGCTTGGGGAAGCGATCGCGGAAAACCATCCAAGATAAATCCGTTGGCGCAATCCTCCTGCACAATGCGATCAGCGACGATCTCGCACGTAAGCGCATCCGGCACCAATCCGCCCGAATCCAGATACTGCCTTACCTGCAAGCCCAACGGCGTACCACTCTTCAAGTGCGCCCGGAAAATGTCGCCCGTCGAGATGTGCGGCAACCCGTAAGCTTCCGCCATGCGCTTGGCCTGAGTGCCTTTGCCCGCGCCCGGGCCACCCAGCATAACTATACGTACGCCCATGCTTGTCATCCTCGTCTTCCATGCATTCTGCGGCTCTTGCCGGAGAAACCATCGTAATGACGCATCAGCAAATGCTGCTCGATCTGCCGAACCGTATCGAGCGCAACGCCCACCAAAATCAACAGACTGGTCCCACCGAAGAAGCTCACGATGGTCCAGTCATACACCTTGAGCCCACTCCACACAAAGTTGGGCAACACCGCGATTCCAGCCAAAGCGGCCGAACCGAACAAAGTGATTCTGAACATGATATTATTCAAATAATCAGCCGTAGCTTTGCCCGGACGCACACCCATAATCACGCCGCCATACTTCTTCAAGTTGTCCGCAATCTCGATCGGATTAAACGTGATGGCCGTATAGAAGTAAGAGAAGAAGATAATCAGCGCAACATCGCAGATGGTGTACAACGTGCCGTTGAAGTCAAACCAGTTGGTCAAAAAATTGTCAATAAACGGAATATTGATGGCGCCCTTGAGCATGCCCGGCAACATAAGAATCGAACTGGCGAAAATGATCGGAATCACGCCCGCCTGGTTTACGCGCAACGGAAGATAGCTGCGCGACCCGCCGTACATCTTGCGGCCTTTCACCTGCCGCGGATACTGGACGGGAATCCGCCGTTGCGCCGTGGTCACCACGATCGCCGCAGCGATAACCACGCCCATCAACGTCACAAGGATAAGCGCCTGCAAGATGTTCATCTGATTCTGGCTGATCATCTGGAATACCCGGATGACCGCGTTCGGCAGGCGGGACACGATGCTGATGAAGATGATGAGGGAAATGCCATTTCCCAAGCCCGATTCACTGATCTGTTCGCCGAGCCACATGATAAAGGCCGTGCCCGTCGTAAACGAGATCACGCACATCAAAAGGAAGCCCAAACCGGGATTCGCCACAATATCCGAACCCATGTTTTGGAGGTACATCCCGATGCCGAACGATTGAACCAAGCACAGGACGATGGTGCCGTACCGGGTATACTCAGTGATCTTCTTCTGACCTTCCTGGCCTTGCTTGGACAATTTCTCCAACGCGGGAATCACGGCCACCAGCAGCGACAAGATGATCGAGGCGCTGATATACGGCATGATGCCCAAGGCGAACACCGTCGCGTTGCGGAACGCGCCACCACTGAAAATGTCATAGAATCCCAACAGGCCGCCTTGGCCCATCAGTTTGGCCAGTGCCCTGCCGTCCACGCCCGGCGTCGGGACATGACACCCCAGCCGATAGATCGCAAGCATGATCAGCGTAAAAATAATACGCCGCTTCAGCTCGGGAATCTTCAGCGCGTTGCGGAAGGCTTCTATCGGCTTGCCCACAACTTAGTCCTCCTGCGATTGCGTCGCGGCAGCCTTCACGGCAGCCTTTTTGGGCGGGACAATCAGTTCAACCACGCCGCCCGCCGCTTCAATCTTGGCCTTCGCGCCCGGCGAAACCGCATGAACCTTCAAAATAAAATTCTTACTCAGTTCGCCGCGGCCCAACACCTTCACGCCACCTTTGGCCGCCTCAAGAAGGCCGGCTTCATACAACAGTTCGGGTGTGACAACCGTACCCTCGTCAAACTTCTGCTCCAGAACGTCCACGTTGATGATCGCAAACGGAAAGCGGTCCTGATGATGAAAGCCTCGCTTCGGCAAACGACGGTACAACGGCATCTGGCCGCCTTCAAAACCGCGGCGGGCCGAATAGCCCGAACGCGATTTTTGGCCCTTATGGCCGCGCCCGCATGTTTTTCCCTGACCGGCACTGTGGCCCCGTCCCACGCGCTTGCGCGTTTTTCGCGCGCCTGGGGCATTCTGCAACGTGCTCAGATCCATGTCGCCTATTCCTTTATATATGCACTTACATTCAATACAATCAACATCAACAAACCGAGCCATCCGAGCCGCGCACGTCAGTAAGCGGCACGATACCGCACTACAGGATATCGGTTACGTCCAGACCTCGAATCGAAGCATAAAATTCCGCCGTCTTCAACTGCCGAAGTCCGTCCAGGGTAGCCCACACCACGTTGGTCGCATTGTTCGACCCTAAGGACTTCGTCAAAATGTTCTGATAGCCAGCCGCGTCACACGCCGCGCGCACGGGACCGCCCGCCACCACGCCCGTGCCCAAGGAAGCCGGCTTCAACAATACCACCGCCGCGCCCGACCGGCCCAACACTTGATGGGGAATGGTCGTGCTGACAATCGGCACGTGAAACATCGTCTTCTTGGCTCGTTCAATAGCTTTTCGGATTGCGTCCGGCACCTCGAGCGCTTTGCCCAAGGCCGCACCGATTCGCCCTTTGCCATCGCCGACCACCACGATCGCACTAAAGCTAAAGCGCCGTCCGCCCTTCACGACCTTGGCGACCCGGTACACTTTCACGACGTGTTCGACAAACTCCGAAGGGGCCTCGTCACGGCCACGCCTATCACCACGATTGTCTCGTCTCGTACGCTGCTGCTCTGTGTTCAAACCCACTCTCCTAGAATTGAAGTCCGGCTTCGCGTGCGGCGTCCGCCAAGGCTTTCACCCGTCCATGAAACATGCGTCCGCTTCGATCGAAACAGACACGCGAAATCGACTTCGCCTGCGCATTCTCCGCCAAAGCTTTGCCGACGGCCTTCGCTGCTTCAACGTTGTCGCCTGGAATTTTCAGCGCCAGCGACGACGCGGAAGCCAGCGTAACACCAGCCACATCGTCAATCATCTGCGCGTAGATATGCTTCAGCGAACGATATACAGACACGCGAGGCCGCTCGCTCGTGCCCGCAATGCGTCTGCGAATCCGCTTCTTGCGCCGTTCCAACAATTCCAATTTCGGTCTTTTCGCCATCTTGGCCCATGCTCCTTAAAGGAAAAATTCAAAAGGCCAAAGGACAAATTAAACCTAGGTCCTTTATCCTATGTCCTTTATCCCTTGTCCTTTATCCTTTATCCTTTGTCCTTACTTTGATCCGGCCTTACCAACCTTGCGCCGCACATATTCGTTCTCGTACCGAATCCCTTTTCCTTTGTAGGGTTCCGGTTTACGCCATGCGCGGATGTCCGCGGCGGTCTGGCCGACTAGTTCCTTACTGATGCCCGCAACTTTGATCGTAGTGGCGTCCGGCGCGGCAAACGAAACGCCCTCCGGCGGATCCACCAAGATCGGATGACTATAGCCAAGCGCCAAATTCAGAGACTTGCCCTGAATCGAAGCGCGATACCCAACGCCCTCGATCTTCAGCGTCCGTTCATATCCTTTCAAGACGCCATCCACCATATTCTGGATCAGCGCCCGCGTAAGCCCATGCAACGCACGATGAAAACCCTTCTCGTTGGACCGCGTCACAACGACTTGGTTGTCTTCGACGGCAATGGTTATCTCCGGCCGGAACTCGCGCTCAAGCGCACCCATCGGCCCTGTGATCTTCAGCCGCTGCCCGTCACGTTCACACTTCACGCCACTGGGCAACTCTACCGGTAGTTTTCCTATTCGAGACACGTCGTATCACCCTCTTCAGTAATTAGGAATTGGAATTCCTAATCCCTAATTCCTAATTGGTTACCATACTTCACACAACACTTCCCCGCCCATCCGGGCGGCCCGCGCCTGCTTGCCGGTCATCAGCCCTTTGGAAGTGCTCACGATGGCGATGCCCATGCCGCTACGGACGGGACGCAATTCTTTACTTCTCGTATGAATCCGCAGGCTGGGCTTGCTAACCCGCCGCAACCCCTGAATCACCGGGGTCCGATCCGGCAGATACTTCAAGGAAATACGCAACTGACAATGCGGCACGCCCGCCTCATCGGTTAGTGCGTACTCTTTGATGAACCCTTCCCGTTTCAACACGGCGCAAATCTCCGTCTTCAGGGAGGACGCGGGCACATCGACACTCGCATGGCCCGCCTGAGTCGCATTACGCACCCGCGTTAACAAATCGGCAATCGGATCGGTCATTGACATACTCGTATTCCTTATTCCTACCAGCTCGACTTCGTTATACCCGGGAGTTTCCCCTCCAGGGCCAGGGTTCGGAAGCAGATCCGGCACAACTGAAACTTCCGCATATAACTGCGAGGCCGCCCACACGCCCGGCACCGATGATAGGCCCGGACTTTGAACTTCGGCGTTCTCTTGCATTTCTCGATAAGCGATGTCTTCGCCACGGATGGTTCCTTTCCTCTTGGAAAGTAGGTGGGGAATAATTCCCCGCCCACTGAGTCTAATTCCTGAACGGCATTCCGAACTTGCGCAACAATTGCCGGCTTTCATCCGCAGACTTCGAATTGGCGATGACAAACGTCACGTTCATCCCGCGCACCCGCGTTACGGTATCAATGTTGACTTCAGGAAAGATCGTCTGCTCGCGCAAACCGATCGTATAGTTTCCAAACTTGTCAAAACTCGTTACGGGCAGCCCGCGAAAGTCGCGAATACGCGGAATCACCACATTCAGCAACCGGTCCACAAATTCATACATCCGGTCGCCACGGAGCGTCACCATGCAAGCAATCTTCGCGCCCTCGCGGACCTTGAACCCCGCAACGGATTTCTTGGCCTTGCGAATGCTTGGTTTCTGACCCGTAATCTGGGCCAGTTCCGTCATGGCGGCGTCCATCATGCGCGGCTCTGTCTGCGCATCACCGACGCCCATGTTGACCACAACCTTGCGTAACTTGGGGACTTCCATGACGTTAGTCCGTCCCAGATCCTGCTTGATTTCCGCGCGGATCGTGGTAATGTATTGTTCCTTCAGTCTTGCCGGCACAGCCTACAGCCTCCAACCTCAATCATTGAGTGTTTCACCATTAATCTTGTAAACCCGTACCCGGGATCCATCCTCCAACTTCTTCATCGTGATATTCGACGGCGCACTGGCCGCCTCGCACCATGGCTTCACGTTCGATAGATGCATCCAAGCCTCGCGCTCGACAATGCCGCCCTGTTGCTGGCGGTTGCTCGGCTTGGTATGGCGCTTAATCATGTTCACGCCTTCGACGAGGATACGCTGTTCTCGAGGAAAAACTCGCAACACGCGGCCCCGGCGGCCTTTGTATTTTCCGGATAAGATCACCACCGTGTCATTTTTTCGAATATTCATCGTCGTGTCCTCTATACCACTTCCGGCGCCAGCGAAATGATACGCATAAAGCCTTTATCGCGCAGCTCACGGGGCACCGGCCCGAAAATACGCGTTCCGCGTGGCTCGTTCTGCGCATTAATAATCACCGCCGCATTCGAATCGAATCGAATCACAGTTCCATCGGGCCGCAACGTGTCCTTCCGAACCCGCACCACCACCGCTTTCACAACTTCGCCCTTCTTGATAGGCGCGTTTGGCAACGCTTCTCTCACGCTCGCCGTGATGATATCGCCCAAATGTGCGTATCGGTGTTTCGACCCGCCCATCACCTGGATGCAGCGGATCCGCCGAGCGCCGGAGTTGTCGGCAACATCAAGATTCGAATAGATCTGAATCATCTTCGTAGTTCCTATTCTATGCGCAGCCGAATCATCAATCAGCGCGCTTAACGATCTCCACCAGACGCCAGCGTTTGGTCTTGCTCAGCGGCCGGGTCTCACGAATGCGAACCATGTCGCCAACTTTCGACTCGTTATTCTTGTCGTGCGCCTTAAACTTCCGAGTGCGCTTAATGCCTTTCTTGTAAAGCCGATGTTCGAACATGCGCGTCACGGACACCGTGATCGTCTTGTCCATGGCATTGCTCGTCACCAAGCCCACCCGCTCCTTGGGCGGCGTAATCCGCACCGGGGCGTCGGACGCCAGCGATACGCTCAACACCGAGGCACCGGCGGCTGTTGAATCCTGGTCGTGCATACTCACTTCGCTCCTCTCGACGCCGCCAATTCGCGTTCCCGTAAAATAGTATTGATCCGTGCGATATTACGCCGTGTTTTGCGCAAGACGCGGACATTGTCGGGCCGCTCGTTAAACGCGGATCGGATACTCGGGGCCATCCCCGTTACCAGTTGCAATCGAAACGCCGGCAGCGCATCGCTCAATTCCCGCAGGCGATGCCGAAGCTCGTCGTCGGTCAACTCTCGAAACTCTCTTGCCTTAACGCTCACGCTCTATCTCCCGTGCTATCGCCGCTTGTCCGCGCGGCCTTACGCCCGTTTCACAAACCTGGTCTCGATGGGGAACTTGTGTCCGGCCAGACGAATAGCCTCGCGGGCCAATTCCTCGGACACGCCTTCAATCTCGAACATCACGCGGCCGCGTTTCACCACCGCCACCCACAATTCCGGCGCGCCTTTGCCTTTGCCCATGCGCGTTTCCGCCGGCTTCTTCGTCACCGGCTTGTCCGGAAATACGCGGATCCAGACTTTCCCGCCGCGTTTAAGGTGGCGCGTCAGCGCGACACGGCCCGCTTCGATCTGCCGGGCGGTTATCCATCCGGTTTCCATCGCCTTCAGACCATATTCGCCAAAATCAATGCTCATCGCGCCCTTGCTAAAGCCGGAACGCCGGCCTCGCTGCTGTTTGCGATATTTAACTCTCTTCGGCATTAACATCGTTCTTCTCCCTTAACCAACCTATCTCGTTCGACTGGACCCGCGGTCGGACCCGCGGTCGGGCCCACGATCAGACCCATGTTCGGACCCACGTTCGCGCCGGCGGTGCGCGGGAGTGTCCCCGCCAATCGACATCGGCAATTCACCCGGCAGGACTTCACCGTGGTAGATCCAGCATTTGACTCCAATGCATCCATAGGTCGTGTGGCTAATCGCGAAACCATAGTCGATATCCGCGCGCAACGTGTGCAGCGGAACGCTGCCCTCATGCGCGTTCTCCGTCCGGGCAATTTCCGCGCCGTTCAACCGGCCCGACACCCGCAAGCGGATACCTTTGGCACCCAAACGCATGGTGTTCTGCATCGACTTCTTGATCGCGCGCCGGAATGAAATGCGTCGCTGCAACTGCGAGGCGATACTTTCCGCCACCAACTGCGAACTCAATTCCGGACTGAGCACTTCATGAATGTTGATCAGCAGTTCACGACCCGCCAGCAACTCGAGTTCGCTACGCAACTTATCGACTTCGGCGCCGCGCTGGCCAATCACCAGCCCCGGCCGGGCCGTATAAATATGCACCTTCGCTTTCCGGCCCGCCCGCTCGATATCAATCTTCGCAACGCCCGTATTAAACAGACGCTTCTTGATATAGTCGCGCAGCTTGAGATCCTCGTGCAGCAACTCGGCATAATCGCGTCCGGCGTACCAAATCGAACTCCATGTCCGAATGACGCCCAGCCGAAAACCGTTCGGATGTACTTTCTGACCCAACAGTGCTCTCCTCTTTTGTAGGCCCAAAATCATTTCGGACCTACTTCCGCGCAGGCTACTTCTTCTTTTTCACATCCAGAAGCGAAAGCGTGATGTGGCTGGTCCGCCGCCGGATCTTCGACGCGCGACCACGGGGCTGCGGCTGAAACCGTTTCCCCGTCGGGCCGCCATCTACAAACACTTCGCTGATAATCATATCGTCCGTATTGACCCGCTGACGTTTTTCCGCCGCCTGGCTCTCGATATTCGCCACCGCCGACAACAACAGTTTGCTCAACATCGGCGCACTGCGTTTCACGGTATATTCCAAAATTATCCGGGCTTCGGACACCTTCTTGCCGCGAATCATGTCCGCAACCAACCGGACCTTACGCGGCGCAATCCGCAGGAATCGCACCCGGGCTGTCATATCCGCCATCTTAATCTATCTCCTATCCGCGACCGCCGCCGCCCGTTTTCGCAGGAGCCGCCGTCGCCTTTACGCCGGAATGGCCGCGGAATGTGCGCGTCGGCGAAAACTCGCCCAACTTGTGGCCCACCATGTTCTCCGTCACAAACACCGGGATGAACTTCAGCCCGTTATGCACCGCAATGGTCAGCCCGACCATGTCCGGCACCACGGTCGACCGGCGCGACCACGTTCGAATCACACGCCGCTCGCCGGTGCGAAGCTGCGTCATCACCTTTTTCATCAGGTGCTCATCGTAATACGGACCTTTTCGTACCGAACGTGCCACCGCTAAACTCTCCTTAAGCCAGGAGTCAGGAGTCTGAAGTCAGAAGCCAGAAGTCCTTACCACGCGAAATTCTGACTTATGTATTCTGCCTTCTGCCTTTTGTCTTCTGTCTTCTGGCTCCTGTCTTCTATCTTCTGTGTCTATGCTTTCCGCCGGCGAATAATATATTGATTCGTCCGGTTTTTCTTCTTTCTGGTCTTGTGTCCTTTGGTCGAAACGCCCCATGGCGTCACCGGATGGCGTCCACCCGAGGTGCGGCCTTCGCCGCCGCCATGCGGATGGTCCACGGGATTCATGGCCACGCCACGCACTTTAGGCCGCCGGCCCATCCACCGCGCCCGGCCTGCTTTGCCTAAGCTGATATTATTGTGCTCTTCATTGCCGACTTGGCCGATCACGGCCCGGCATTCGATGAATACGCGGCGCATCTCACCTGAAGGCAGCCGCAACGCGGCAAAACGGCCTTCTTTTGCCAAAAGCTGGCAGCCATTTCCGGCCGCACGTGCGATCTGACCGCCTTTTCCCGGGGTCAATTCAACATTGTGGACAACGGTTCCCAGCGGGATATTCTGCAACGGCAGGCAGTTGCCCACCTGGAATTCGGCTTGCAAACCACTCTGCACCACCATGCCCACTTCCAACTTCGACGGCGCGATCATATAACGTTTCTCGCCATCGGCATAGCATATCAACGCGATACGCGCGCTCCGGTTCGGATCATATTCGATCGCCACGACCTTGCCCGGCACGCCGTCCTTCTCACGGCGAAAATCCACGATGCGATAGTGGCGCTTATGTCCGCCACCGCGCCGGCGCATGGTAATGTGGCCGTGATTGTTTCGTCCGGCCTTCTCCCGAAGCGGCTCGAGCAGAGCCTTCTCGGGGGTCGTCTTCGTGATCTCCGAAAAATCGTACCCGCTCATGAACCGCCGCGACGGGCTCGTTGGTTTATGTTTCTTGATTGGCATTCTCGGAGACTCCCTACACGATGCTGATCGTGTCGCCCTTACGGAGCTTCACAATCGCTTTCTTCCAGTCAGGCTTGCGTCCCGGAACACCGCGTCCACGGCGTCCGGCCTGCTTGCCAGTGTAGTTACAAGTATTGACCCACATCACCTTCACGTTGAACATCTGTTCAACGGCGTCACGAATCTCGCGCTTATTGGCGCGGGTGTCCACCCGGAAAACGTAATGGTTCTTCGCCTCACGTTGAATGGTGGACTCTTCGGTAATCATCGGGTTCTTGATGATATAGAAAGGATTGCTGTTCATGAAAGCCGATCCTCCAGCTTGGGCAGCGCGTCGCGCACGATAACCACTCGGACCGCGTCCAGCACGTCCAGCGCGTTCAAATCCGATGCCGTTCGCACCTTTATTTTCTGAATATTGCGCGACGAAAGCAGCACGTTCTTGTCAACATCCGGCATCACGAAAAGCGTCTTTCGCCTCTCCGGCGCCACCAAGTCCAACACTTCATTGAAGGCCTTCGTCTTGGGCGCCTCGAACGTGAGCGCGTCCAGCACGCACAAATGACCTTCGCGTACCCGGTCGCTCAATACGCAACACAACGCCTGCCGTTTGGACCTAAGCGGGACATTCTGCCGATAGCTGCGTGGGTGCGGTCCGAACACCGTGCCACCACCGCGCATCTGAGGCTCACGCGAACTGCCTTGGCGCGCATTCCCGGTGCCCTTTTGTTTGAACGGTTTCTTGCCGCCGCCCCGAACTTCTTGGCGCGTCTTGGTTTGTGCGTCACCTTGGCGTTGTGCATTCATCAGCGCCACCGCCACGTCATGCACCAACACCTGATTGGGTTCAACGTCAAAAATCGCATCATTCAAGTCAACCGGGCTCAACTCGCGCCCGTCCATTGTATATACTTTTGCGGATGCCATGGCTATTTCGCTCCTTTCTTGGAGCTATTCTTGCGCGCCACCTTCACGCTCTTCTTCACGACCACAAAGCCACCCGGAGCCCCCGGCACGCACCCGCGCACCACGATTAGGTTCTTCACCGGATCCACGTTGACCACCTCGAGGTTCTGCGTGGTCACGCCCGTGTCACCCATGTGACCCGGCAAGGTCTTGCCCTTAATCACATGGCCTGGATCGGCGCTCTGGCCAATCGAGCCTGGACGACGGTGGAAATTCGATCCGTGCCCCCCCGGGCCACCTTTCCATCCATGCCGTTTCATGCCGCCGGCAAAACCTTTGCCTTTAGATGTGCCCGACACGTCCACGTGGTCGCCCGTCTTGAAAATATCCGCCCGGATTTCATCGCCTGCTTTCAGTTCGCTGGCTTTGTCCACCCGGAACTCGCGCAACGTGCGTTTGAGCGGAACACCACGCTTGGCAAAGTGGCCCTTCAACGGCTTCGTAACGAGACGTTCTTTCACCTCGCCGAACCCGAGTTGGACCGCTTCATATCCTTCGTGTTCTTCGGTTTTTCGCTGGACGACCGTGCACGGACCCGCCTCGAGCAGCGTCACTTCAATCCACTGCCCCGAATCCGTGAAGATTCTGGTCATCCCAACTTTTTTTCCCAACAAACCATTTAGCATCATTCGCAATCCTTTACAGCGGCCTGCCTCAGACTCCGCGTCTCGGGCGCATCCTTCGCAGGACAACCGGCATGCGGCGCTGCCGCACACTAACTGCGCTACTGTTTAATTTCAACGTCCACACCCGCCGGCAAGTCAAGTTTCATCAGCGCATCCACCGTCTGCGCCGTTGGATTGACAATGTCCAGCAGACGCTTGTGCGTACGCATCTCAAACTGTTCGCGCGATTTCTTGTCAATATGTGGAGAACGATTTACCGTATACTTAGTGAAAGCCGTCGGCAACGGGATTGGCCCCGTGATACCGGCGCCCGTCCGCTGAGCCGCCGCCACAATCTCTTGCGTCGATTGATCAAGCAAGCGGTGGTCGTACGCCCTCAGTTTGATCCGTATCTTGTACCCGTCAGCCATGTCCTAATCTCTCTCTAAACTCGTTTGTTCACTTAATGATCTTGCTTACGACGCCCGCGCCCACTGTGCGGCCACCCTCGCGAATGGCGAACCGAAGCTCTTCATTCATCGCGATCGGCGTTATCAACTCGCCCGAAATCGTCACGTTGTCGCCCGGCATCACCATTTCAACGCCCGCCGGCAAATCCAAATTCCCG
>Ga0153880_1085332_pt1 | contig 15503 bp, 14 predicted proteins | sample AM7aRNAsmRNA_FD_105227 | JGI IMG/M metagenome (GOLD analysis project Ga0153880, IMG submission 105227) | Metatranscriptome of freshwater microbial communities from Lake Alinen Mustajärvi, Finland - AM7a metatranscriptome (Metagenome... | ecosystem: Environmental > Aquatic > Freshwater > Lake ... | reverse complement strand
CGGAGGAGTTCGAGACCGTCACAGCCTCCTGCCCGGTGCCGATCGTCATGGCCGGCGGCAAGAAGCTCCCCGAACTCGAAGCGCTCACCATGGCGTATAACGCCGTCCAGCAGGGCGCGGCGGGGGTGGACATGGGGCGCAACATCTTCCAGACCGACGCGCCGATTGCCATGATTCAGGCGGTCAACGCGGTGGTCCACAAGAACCTGAAGCCGGCCAAGGCGCTGGAGATGTACAATACGCTCAAGGCGCAGATGAAGAAGGAGTGCAAGTAAAGATGCCGACGCCCACTGTCCTGGCTCGTTTGCAGGAAATGGTTCCCACCATCAGCGTGGGGATGCTCACGGCGGACTTGATGTCGCTGGGGGGCGACCTGCGCTTGCTCGAACAGTCCGGGGTCGGCCTTGTGCACTTCGACGTGATGGATGGCTGTTTCGTCCCCTCAATGACCTTCGGCCCGCCGCTGATCAAGGGGATGAAGACCCCCCTGCTCAAGGACGTGCACCTGATGGTGCAGGAGCCGCTGGAGAAAGTGGCGGAGTATGTCGCCGCCGGCGCGGACATGGTGACGGTGCATGTCGAATCGAGCAGGCATATCCATCGCGTCCTGCAGCTCCTCGGGAAGATGGCCAACGCCAACGACCCGCAGGCGGGGATTGCGCGGGGTATTGCGCTGAACCCGGGGACGCCGGTCGAGGCGATCGAGCCGCTCCTGGAGGAAGTGGACATGGTCTTCCTTCTGGCCATCAACCCCGGCTGGGGCGGGCAGAAGTTTCTCGCCTCAACGCAGCGGCGGATCGGCCAGGTCAAGGAGTTGGCCGGCCGCTTGAACCGCCCGATCCTGATCGGCGTGGATGGGGGGATCACACGCGACAACATCGTTCCGGTCGCGCGCATGGGCGAGGACATCATCGTCACGGGCAGCGCCGTCTTTGACGGGAAAGACCCCGCGGGCAATGCCCGATTCATGCTGAACACCATTAAGGGCTGACCCCTGTGAACAACCCCCAGAAAGAGAACCGGCCCCTTCACGACAGAGTCGCCCTAGTCACCGGCGCGGCGGGAGCGATTGGCTATGGCGTCTGCAAGGCGCTGCTGGCCAACGGCTACCGCGTGGCCGCGAGCGACTTGCCGGGCGCGAAGCTGGACGGGTTCGTCCGCGACGTGGGCGGCGCCGCGCCGGGCCGCGTCATGGGCGTGGCGCTGGACGTCACGAACAGGGAGTCGGTGAAAGAGGGCTTCCGAAGCGTAGCGAAGGAATGGGGGGCGGTGAACGCCGTCGTGCATAACGCCGGCATCGCCCTGGTCTCGAAACTGGTGGACATGGATCTGGAGGCGTTCCGCAGGCTGGAGCGGGTGAACATCGAAGGGACGCTGCTGGTTCTGGCCGAAGGGGGGCGGTTCCTTATCGAACAGGGAAGCGGTGGAGACATCGTCATCATGTCCACCAAGAATGTCCCCTCCCCCAGCGCGGGGTTCGGGGCGTACAGCGCGACCAAGGCGGCCTGCCACCAGTTGGGGCGCATCGCGAGCCTGGAATTTGCGGCGCATGATATCCGCGTCAACATGGTCGCCCCGGACGCCGTCTTCTCCGAGGGGGCGTACAAATCGGGGCTGTGGGAGGAAGTCGGCGCGGACCGCATGAAGGCGCGGGGGCTGAACGAGGAGGAGCTGCACGCCTACTATCGCAGCCGCAACCTGCTGAAAGCCGCCGTGACCGGAGAGCACGTCGCCAACGCGGTGCTCTTCTTCCTCACGCGTCAAACCCCTACCACGGGGGCCACGATCCCCGTGGATGGTGGCCTGCCGGAGGCCACGCCCAGGTGACGTCTGGAAACTCGATAATGACCGGGCTGGAGAATGCACGGACGAATCATGACGTTCGAGCCGGCGGGGATAAGTTAATCAAGAAATGAAAAAGGTATGCGGTAACAAGTTACAACGGTATGTTTTGTGACCTGCATTTGGAGTTGGGCGCGTTGGCACTCCGGGACACGCTCGTTTTCTTTGCCGGTCGTCTGCAGTATGCCGAACCGATGATGTTGGCGGCTCGGCTGGGCTATGACGGGCCGGTAAAACTGTGGCTTGACCGCAAGCAGTTGTTTCATGACCCTGCCGGCACAAACCCGGGTACGCCGGACCGCGCGTACGTTCCGTTCCATGCCGGCGTAGGTTGCCACGATGTGGTCGTGGCTCTGGGCTCGAATCAGGGCCGGGCTTGGGGGATATGTTTACGATTCAAACGGTTGGATGTATCCAGGCAATTGCTCCGGCAAGGGCCGGATTTTTACCGGATGCCGGATTTGTCGGCATAGTACAACGTTCTTTAAATAACGAGGAATCGGATTTCAAGGCGCGGGATGAGCGCGGATTAACGAAAAGGAAGAATGATGAGTGCGCCAAAAAACGAAGAGCGCAACAAGACAGTGGACTTGTCCCTGCCGGCGGAGTGGCAGGTGATCGGCCCCATTGAAAAAGATCACCAGTTATCTCCGGAGATGCTCAAGCAAGTTCCTGGGTCGCTTGTGGCGTTTGGTAAAAAATGCGCGCCCCAAAAAGTAAAAGTGGAAAACGGTCGCCTGGATTTGGGAACGATTCTGCCCGTAATAGGAGGGATAGTCTTGGTTTACATCCCTTTCACGTCGGATCGCCGCCAGACCGTGATTTTCGGCTTTGGCGCCGACTGGTTGTTCGACGCGTATCTGGATGGCGGGCGTGTGTTAGACACTCTGGCGGAAGGCAACCGTTATCACCCGCCGAGTGTGGCCGATCACGTCAAAATAGTTGATTTGGCGGAGGGCAACCATCTGCTGGTGATTCATTTCACAAGGGGCGGCGGGTCTGCGGTTCTGTGTGCCGCTTGCTCCAATGATATGGATGCTTTGCATGTCGCCATCGCGCGAAAACATTCGACCCGCGCGATCCTGTCGCTGACAACATGGCAAAGCCGGGCTTCTTTACGGGAACTGCTCATGGGAAGCGGACTGGAATATTAACGCCACATGCAGTCCAAAAAGTCAATTTCAGTCAAGGAGCACAGCACATGTCCAATTCACCCAGCGCGAATCCGGGCCGTCCGGTGCGGGTGGCGAAATCGCACCAGGGTCTGTTGAGCAACCGTCCGGTTCAAGGATTTCCCGGCCACCTGTTCGGTCATTACATCTGGGACAAGGAGCTGTCGGATCGCTTCCTGGTCCTGCGCAAGCGCTTCGAATGCGACAGAGCGCCCGAGCGGGCCTTGCTGCACATCACGGCCGCCCACAGATACCAGCTCTTTATGAACGGGGAATACATCGGACGCGGCCCCTGCCGCAACGTGCACCCCGATTGGACCCGGTACGACACGCACGACATCACCGCCCGCCTCCGCCCTGGAGCGAACAGCATCGTGGTTCTGGCCTTTGTCTTAATGAAGGGTATCGGTCGCTATCCCGACACTTTTTCTTCGCAGCGCATCGGCGGCCTGTTCGTCCAGGCGGAGTTGTTCGACGGCGACACGTGCACGGTGGTTGCCACCGATGACACCTGGCGGGTGAGGCGGCCGGACCGGTACCGTTGCGACACACCGACGGCGTCCGGCTACATGAACATTCCGACGGAATATGTCGAGGCGGACAAGGATCAGGGCGAATGGGTGAAGATCGACTTCGACGACCGCGCATGGCCGACGGCCTTCATACATCCGGCGACGCCCAAAGTATCGAACGGCCGCAAGGACTTGATTTGCTGTCTGGAGCCGCGCCCCACGCCGCTCTTGCGTGAGCGCGGGCTGGTTCCGACGGCGATTGTCCAAGCCGGCGAGATCGACTCCGCTGTCGTCGCGCAGTTGAATGACATTGCGCCGTTCGGCGAGATGGAAACGGCGAAGCGCCTGTGGTATTCGCCGCTGCTGCCTTTGGAACTGGCATCCATCACGGACATCAACAACCTGCTCGGTCAGCAGGGCAATGGCGTCGTCATGCGGAGTTATGCCGGCGAGGGCGGCACAGCGCGGGATCCTGTCGTCATTCTCGACTTCGGACGCCCGGTGGTGGGAATGCCGGAATTGATCTTTGAAACGGAGCCGGGCGCGGTGGTGGAGATCGCCTACGCCGAAAGTATGCGGGATGGAAAAGTGCAGTTTTATTGCGACAGCGGGGTTCACGCCAGGCGCCTCGCCGACCGTTACGTGGCCGGCGCGGGACGGCAGACATGGAAGATATTCGAGCCGCGGATGGCCATTCGTTATCTGCAGGTGGTTTCCCGGACCGGCGGGCGCCCCGCCCGCCTGCTTTCCGCGCGAATCGTGGCGCTGGAATATCCGGTTGAGGAGCGGGGGCGGTTCGAATGTTCGGACGAGACGCTGACGCGCCTCTGGCGGGCGGCGGTGGACACGGTCTTCCTAGCAATGGAGGATGTCTTATGCATATGCTCGATCCGCGAGCGACAGTACATGATGCTAATCGATGAAATAGAGCAGCAGCATCTGACAGTGTATGCGGCATATGGCGATCTTGCCATCACCGAGGCAGGTTTCACCGATACGGCCAGAGGTCAGGATGCCAGTGGCAATTGGCCGGGGGCTAATATAATCAACCATGAGGGCCCCATCAAGAATGGCGCGCTCTACTATCCGTCCTCCGTTTTACGGAGGCATCAACACTTCGGCAAGGACGGGTTTGTCGAAGCGCAATATCCTGCCATCGTCCGCCTGCTGGGTTGGTTCGAACGCCACAGCGACGCCGACGGACTGCTCTACAATTTGACCCCCATGTTATGGACGGACTCAAGTGATACGGAGCTGAACGGCGCGAATCTGGAAATCAACGCACTGTACGCTAAGTCGCTCATGGATGCGGCGGTCATCGCCGACGAATTGGGCCGGACGCGGGAGGCCGGGGCGTGGCGGCGGCAGGCGGAGAAAATCCGTACATTCATCCGGCAGCAGCATTGGGACGAGGCCAACGGCTGTTTCCGCGACAGCATTATTGACGGGCGTCAATCCAGGCACATCACGGAATTGTCCAACGCCATGGCGCTGCTGTTCGGCATCGCCTCGGAGAGTCAGTCGGCGCGTGTGGCGGAAAACCTGGTCACATGGTCGAAATTGCCGGCAACGCCGGATGCGGATGCGGACGTCTCTTCTTTACGTTGTTTTGCGACCATGCTGGAGAACGGATTGAAGATCTCCCGCGTGTCACCGCTGTATCTATGGCATGTCATCGACGCCATGGTGCAGGCCGGAAGGGAGGCCGAGGCATGGGCCTATCTCTCCGCGCGCTACGGATGGCTGCTTGAAGGGACAGGCCCCCATTGCCTTCATGAATCATGGGCTGACATGCGGAAGGGGGCACTAAACGCCTCGTCTTCCATCCATGGCGGCGGAGCGGGAGTCGCATTCCTGCTCTCCTGTCAGGCGCTGGGTGTGCAGCCGCTGGAGCCGGGGTTCAAGCGCGCCATGATCGAGCCGCGGATCGGCCTGTTGAAATGGGCCAGGGGCGTCTTCCCCTCCGCGCGCGGTGATATCGCGGTGGACTGGAGGCGCAACGGCAAGAAGTTCGAACTTGACGTCACATTGCCGGCTGGAATGGACTGCGAGCTGGTGGTTCCGGTTTTGGATGGCTCATCCTCGGTCACCCATAACGGCGCATCCTGCGCCGTGACCGGCGACGGACGGACGCTCATCAAGGTCTGCGGCGGAAAACATAACGTGTCCAGTGGGCGGTAGTTTAATCAAGAAAGAAGAAGGTATGCAGCCAAAAGTTATAACAGGCCCCTTGAAGGAGTTACTAAAGACAGGGTTCAGCAAAGGGGGATTCCCTTCCGACTGGACTATGTATAGGGCGAATCACGCCTTCAAGGATGGAATACTTCTGAGCGGTTCGGAGACACGGGGCGGCTTCACGCTTCCCGGTAAGGGATGGAATCACCTCAGGATCGATGTTCTGGCAAAGGCCGGGAAGGGTTTTCTGATCGGATGCGGCGACGGGAAGGTCAAGGCCTACGCGGACATCGCCCGCTCCCAATTCTGGGTGCATTACGCGTCTTCTTGCGAATTGGCCCGGAAATCATTTGAAATCCCGCCCAAGGCTGGCCCGTCATTGATATCGTTCGATTTCAACCGGGGCCGTATAGTCATCTCCGTGGATAATCGGGAAATCCTCTCCGTTTCAGAACCATCGTTTGTGCCCTTTTCCGGTAATGTTGACGTGGAATTCTGGGATGACTGCAAGATTTACGAGGTTTCGATTAGAGGAGGGGACGAGGACAAGAAATACGGCGTCGGCATAACCCGTAAACCCAAAGATGATTTTTTTCTGGATGTGAATGTCGACTTTCCGACGGACTTGGCTCAGGCTCCTTTCACGCGGGAGATGTTTGATCAGTTTTTTGCCGAGCTCAAAAGTTGGGGGGTGAGCCGGTGCCACTGGATCTATTATGGCGGGAAGAACTGCGGGATGTGGGATCACTCCCTCTGGGGACAGCCCCAAATACATGAGAACGCTATTAAGACGTTCGAAAATGTGGGGGAGATATTCCCTGCCGTGGTGCAGGCGGCGCACAAACAAGGAATAAAGATGTATGGAGTGCTGAAACCTTTTGACTTTATGGGGCATAAATTCAGCGTTGGCGAGTCCGATCCTGAGGCCAAAACCAATGGAAAACTGGAACGTGTAGGCGGTCCGGTCATCTGGATGGCTGATTTCGTGGCAAAGCACCGAGAGCTTTGCATGAGCCGAAAGCCTTCCGCGTTCGGAGCCGCGGGTGGGGGCAGTTTCACGCGTATTGACATTGTGAAGGAGGATGCCAAGGCCATTCCGTTTGGAGTCAAAGACCTTAAACTCTATGTCAGCAACGACAACACAACCTATCGCGAGTATGCCGGGGTCGTTGAACGCGATGAGGTGATCGAGGATTATCCGGTTTGGGAACACACCTCGTCCGGGGGCAGGATGACGAAGGAAAAGCGCCGTTCGAGGGTGCTGAGACTGAAAAATCTGAATATCGAGGAGAAGTACTTCGTTGTTAAAGTCGAAGGCCAGGCGCGTTCGTTTGCCAACACATTGATCGATCTTATCCACGTTTTCGGAGAAAAGGGGGAGGAGCGTCTTCTTACTTACGGAGTGCAGTCGCGGTTTTATTATGCCTTTTCGGAAAAAGATGGCGGGTTCCCTCGAATTGGCATGGACTTCCGTGAAAAGGGCGTGGAGTTCGACCAGTTACCGGGTGTGCCTACTGCCGTTATGCCAGGATATGACGCCATTTCTGCACGGTTCGTTTTCGACGGCAAGGAGGGGATGCTTGCCGTTGCGCGCGGGAAGGACCGTGATGTCCTGGCGGGCCTGAGCCCGTCATTCCCGGAGACACACGAATGGTGGCTTTCCATGGTCAGGGAATTGCTCGAGGCCGGGTGCGATGGGGTCGAGATGCGGGTCCGCAACCATCATGCCCATCTGGTCTGGGCGGAATACGGGTTTGAAAAACCGGTGCGCGAGGAATTTCTGAAACGATATGGCGTCGATCTCTGGGCAACAGACGACTTTGACAAGGACGCCTGGCGGAAACTGAGAGGGGAAGGATACACTGAATTTTACCGGAAGGCCAAAAAGCTGACGCATTCATACGGAAAACCCCTGGGCCTTCATATAAGCCCGACCTTCTTGGATCCCGGCCTGGGAGCCGGCATGCAAATCCACTGGGATTGGAAGACCTGGCTCAAAGAAGGACTGGCTGACAGCATCATGCTCAAGGAGGTCTGGCCGTTCACCAGGCTTGAAATGGAAATCCTTGACTGCATAAAAGGAAAAGAGATTGAGACGATATTCTGTCCGCATGCCGATAAGTATGTGGGCCCTCCGAGGGGTGAGCAGGTGGTGAAGGGATTCATTGACCTCGCCAGGAAGGCCGGACACAGCGGATACCAGTTTTATGAGAGCTTTGCGCTGATCAAGGCATCCCCCGGCAGGATAACCATGCCCCACCCAGCCTTCAAAGAGGTATTCCGAAAAGAGTTTGTGAGTTGAAGATTGCATGAAATGTTAACAAGGAAGGCGGGCGCTGCCTTAGGAAGACAGTGGTGGATTGCGGATTGAAAGGTTGCCGCAGCTCATGAAGAAAGACATCATCGCCTGGAGCCTGGGCCTGGAACCGGGCAAGATCATCACGAAAGAAACGCTGAATCATCCGGGTATCATCGCATGGGTGAGTGGCCTGGACGTGTACGCCCATACGGCGCAGGCGTACAGAACAGCGTATGCAGCGCTGGGTATCGATATCATTAATCGCGTTCCCCTGCATAACGCGCCGGCCCCGACCGGCCCCGGCAAGAGCCGGCATCATCACACCCGCCCCTACATTTACCAGCCGCTGGGAGTATTCGATACGGCGTACCGCCACCACTTCGAGTGCGCCAGCGTGGATGAGGCGTGGAAATTGGATGTTGAGCGTCTTCAGTATGATGATCTTATCACGCCGGTCCCACACCCGTGCCGCGGCGAGGACATATGCCAGCGCGAGGCATTTATCGGTGACGTCGGGATGTACTACCCGATGCTCTACACGACGCTCTTCATGTGGGGGGTCGAAGTGTTCGGGTGGGAAATCTTCATGGAGGCGGCCTTTACGGAATCGGATCGCTTTCATGAGCATTTCCTGGAGCCGTGTGCCAAGAAGTCCATCTCGATTGTAGAGGAGATGGCTGTTTCAAGCACAGCTCCCTTTGTGTTTCTGCACGATGATTTGGCCTCTGCTTCGGGTCCGGTGTTCCCCCCATCCTGGTACGAGGAGTATATCTTTCCTCATTACAAGGAGATCTTCGAGCCGGCCAAACGATCCGGGAAGAAGATCATCTTTGTGGCGGACGGGAATATCTCCACGTTTCTTCCGCGCCTCGCGGCTCTGGGCGTTGACGGCATCATGTTCGAGAGTCCCGCCACCCCGCTGGAACCCGTGATGGAGCACTTTGGCGGAAGCGGGAAGTTCTTCATCGGTGGAATAGCCAGCGTCGTGCTGAGTCGGGGAACCCCTCGTGACGTGCAAGCGATGGTCCATGAACTGGCCGCGAGTGTGGAGACATTCCCGGGGTTCGCTATGGCGTCCGGCGGCGGCCTGCATGGCGATATCCCCCTGGAGAATCTGATTGGTTACTTTGACGCGCGCGCCGACGTCGGCGCCACGCCGAAGGAGTGGAAGCGACTCAGGTCTAGCGCAAGGAGGGGCATCCCATGAATGCGCAAGGGGAGTTTCGACGACTCTGCGCCTTTCAAGCCGGCGGGAAGACCCTGGTCGACTACCTGGCGCATCCCCAGACTGATGCGAGACTTCGCCGGTCCCTTGGCATCGAAAGCGAGGGGGAACTTCTCGACTATCTCGACTGCGACTTTTTCTACCTGCCGGGGCGGGACATCTCTCAGAATGAGGGGATTGTGCCTTTTTACAAGGGAAGCCTGCCGCCTATGTCAGACACGGAACGAGTTTGTCCGTTGGGCATCCGATGGCGGCGCGGGGCCTATGACAGCAAGTTCAGTGTCGATGAAGCTGTCAGCGGGCCGTTTCAGGATGCCTTGATCTCGGAGGAAGCGATCCTTCGTCATCCGTGGCCCAAGGCACGAGACTTCGACTTCTCGCCCCTCGTGGAGGAGGCACAGGCCCACTCGGACCGCGTCCGCATCGGCGGACTTTGGACCGGGATCATGGGCGACAGTTACCGTATGATGGGGTTCGAGAACTTCTTGCTGAACATCGCCACGCACCCCGAGTTGATCCGGGCGCTGATCAACCGAATGACCGAGATGTACCTGGAGTTGAACGACCACTACTTCGCCGCGCTTAAAGGCAAGATGGAAATGTGGTTCTTCGGCAACGATTTCGGCAGTCAGGATGGCCTGCTCATCAGCCCTGGGATGTGGTCAGAGTTCTTCTCCGAACCCATTCGGAAACTCTGTGCACTCGCACACTCGTATGACCTGAAAGTGATGATGCATTCGTGCGGCGCCATCGTGCCGCTGATCCCCATGCTGATTGAAGCCGATGTAGACATCCTGGACCCGATCCAGGTCACCGCCAGGGGAATGTCGCCGGGACGCCTGGCGGGCGAGTTTGGAGGGAAGATCGTCTTCCACGGCGGCATCGACACGCAACACGTGTTGCCACAGAGCACGCCGGCGCAGGTGAAGGACCATGTTCGTGCGACCGTTGCGGCACTGGGTGAAGGCAATGGCTACATCTGCGCGCCCAGCCAGACTCTTGGTCCGGATATCCCCCTCGCGAACATCCTCTCCGTGTACCAAACAATGAAGGAGATCAACGCACATGAGAAATAAACTGCTCAGACGGGAACTGTGTATTGGCTCGTGGATACAAGTCGGCCATCCGGGTAACGCAGAGATTCTGGCACGGGCCGGCTTCGCCTGGATTGCCGCCGATTGTGAACACGGTGAAGTCGAGGACGCCGACCTCGGGAATCTTTTCCGTGCGATCCGACAGTTTGGGGTCGTTCCGCTGGTGCGCGTCAGGGAGAACGCCGTTCTGTGCATTCGCCGCGCATTGGACCTCGGCGCCATGGGGATCATCGTACCCCTTGTGAACTCGCCGGACGAGGCCCAGCGGGCCGTCAGGGCGGCGCGATATCCTCCGGATGGGGTGCGCGGTTTCGCGTATCAACGCGCGAACAATTGGGGCGCGGATTGCGATAACTACATCAAACACACGAGCCGGGACATTGCCGTGATCGTGATGATCGAAAGCAAGGAGGCTGTAGAGGACATTGGCTCTATCCTGGCGGTCGATGGCGTAGACGCTGTTTTCGTGGGGCCCTACGACATGAGCGGCTCCTACGGCATCGCCGGCCAGATCGAGCACCCGATCATTCGGGACGCCTGCCGCTCAGTTGCGGAAGCCTGCCGACGAGCGGGCAAATCCGCCGGGCTGCACTTGGTGACCCCGACATCGGAAAATAGCCGGCAGGCCATCGAACAGGGCTTCACACTCCTTGCCCTGGGCATGGACACGGTGTTCCTTGCCGAAGGAGCCAAAAAATGCTTGGAGCTTGCCAAGTCATGATCCCCGTCATTGTCACTGAACTCGAATACCACAAAGGCGAAGAGGTCTTCACGAGCGCAGATGGATTCAGGTGCATTGCCACCCCATCCAACGAGGAGGCTCTGGCGGAGCAAGTTCGCAGAACTGGCGCGAAGTACGTCATCATCGGTTTTGATAAGTATGTGGGGCCGCTTTACGACGCCTTGCCCAGAGGGGGTGTGATCGCCCGTTTCGGTGTCGGGCACGATGGTGTGGACAAGAAGAAGGCCAACGCCAAGGGCATTTACTGCACAAATACCCCAGGCGTCCTCGATCAATCCGTAGCCGAATGCGGTATTGGGTTGATTCTCAACGCCGCGCGCCACATCCCCACCTGTGCAGAGGACAACCGAAAGGGCGTGTGGCAAGCGCGCATCGGGTTGGAGTTGTCCGGCAAGACATTAGCAATCATCGGCTGCGGCGCCATCGGAAAGCGCACGGCTTCCATCGCGACCTTTGGCTTTGGCATGGTCGTTATCGGCTTTGACATTGTCGAACCGGTAGACGGGCCGAAATATGGCATAGGGAACTTCACTACTGATTTCGCCCGAGCGGTGAACAACGCCGATTTCGTGTCATTGCACATCCCGGATATGACAACCACGAAGAACTTCATCAATGACGCACGACTAGCCGACATGCCAAGGAGAGCGGTGCTGATCAACACGGCGCGGGGCGGCGTGGTGGACGAAGACGCTCTCTATGATGCGATAGTCGCCGGACGGATCGCCGGCGCAGCGTTGGATGTTTTCAAAACCGAGCCGTATGTGCCGCAATCGCCGGCAAAGGACTTGCGAACGCTGGATCGTGTCATCATGACGCCCCACATCGGCAGCAGCACGAAAGAAGCCTGCCGGCGTATGGCCCGGGCAGCGTTGGGAAACATCGAACATGCCGTTGCCGGAGAGCACGGGAGGATGAGCATCGTTACGCGCTGAATCCATTTATGCTTCACCCCATGGGTGACGCCGGAAAAGGAGCCGGTCTTGGACAGACGGGCTTTCTGCAATCCCCCGATGACCTGCAGAGCGGCGCCATTCTGGTCATGGAACGGTACGCTGAAACCGGACGAAACGCGCTGGCAGGTACGCGAGATGGTGAACAAGGGCATGCAGGCGGTGCCTTCATGCATGCGCGCCTATGAGAGGAGACTGCTCCATGAACGACCGTGAACGCTTTCGCGCCTGCATGACATTCCAGGCGGTGGACCGCATGCCCCGCTGGGAATGGGGGTTCCGGAGCGATACCACGAGCCGCTGGTATGGCGAGGGGTTGCCCGCCAGTGTGCCGGATACGGTGGGCTGGGCGCAGTACTTCGGGCTGGACCGGGGGTGTGGGTATGCCAACGGCGCCATGGCCGAGAGACTGAACGTGAACGTCGAGTTGCTGCCCGGCTTTGAAAACGCCGTGATCGAAGAAGATGATCGCACCGTGTTGAGTCGCAACCGATGGGGGGCGCTGACGCGGAGTTCCAAGGTCGGGCAAAGCATTCCGCAATACCTGTCCTTCGGCGTTCGTACGCGCGACGATTTGCGCAAGTATCGTTCTGCATGGGATGCCGCCGCACCGCAACGCTATCCGGCTGACTGGGATGATCGCAAACGGCGCTGGCGCGGCCGCGATTTTCCCGTTGCCGGCTGGACCTACGGATGGTACGGTCTGCTGCGCGAGTTGATGGGGGTCGAAGAACTTTCCGTGGCCTTCCACGAAGACGAAGCGCTCATCGATGAAGTCTGCGAATTCTGGGGCGATTTCATCATCCAGGCGTTCCATCGTGCACTGGTGGAGGCCACTCCCGACTACGTCCTCTTCTGGGAGGATCTGGCCTTCAAGACCGGCCCGCCGCTTTCACCGCGGCACTTCCGGCGGTTCTTCCTGCCCCACTATAAGCGGGTTATTGAAGACTTCCGCCGACATGGCGTGACTCTTTTCATGGTCGATTCAGACGGCAATATCAATGACATCATCCCACTATGGATTGAGGCGGGGGTCAATATTCTCGCACCATTTGAGGTTGCGGCGGGTATGGACGTGGTGCAGGTCGGCAGGCAGTACGGTCGCGACCTTGCCATGATCGGAGGTGTTGACAAGATGGAGGTCGCCAAGGGGAGACTGGCCATGGAGGCCGAAGTCTGGCGCCATGTCGTGCCGCTCCTGGATCGCGGCGGCTACATCCCGACGCTCGATCATGCCGTTCTGCCGGAAACATCACTGGGTGACTACCGAAACTATTTGTCGCACTTGCGCTCTACCTGTGAGTCCGGCAAAGGGCAGCCCTGAACGCGACTAGTTGCATAAGTGCGTTGTCCGTGGCGCCGGGCACTGAGTCCGGCACTGAACATATATCCGGAGAGGATCCTATGCCGCACAGAGACTCCTTTGCCATCCTGATGAATAAGCTTCGGAACATCACGGCGACAACCGTCAATGGTCGCGTCACGATGGTTGCGTTTGGTGATAGCGTCACGCTGGGATTGACGACGAACCCCGAGTTGCTCCATGAGCAAACGTATCACGCGTGCCTGCGCGCCGAGTTGGCTCGGGAGTTTCCCACCACGGCGTTCAGCACGATCAACGCCGGGGTCAACGGCGATTCCACGGCCGGGGCTTTGCGTCGCATCCAGAGCGATGTGCTGGACCATCACCCGGACCTGGTGATCGTTGCCTTCGGCCTGAACGACAGCGGCGGGGGGAAAGAGGGGCTGCCCCGATTCACAGAGAATCTCGAGACCATTGTCCGGCAGTCTCAGAACGCTGGCGCGGGCGTGATCCTCCTGACGCCGAACCTGATGGCCACGCACGACAACGGCCACGTGGACCCGAACTACCGCCACGTGTTGACGGCGTTCATCGAACGGCAGAAAAGTGGGGCGCTGGCCCTCTACGCGGAGCGGATACGCCAGGTTGGAACAGCCACTGGCGCACCGGTTGCTGATGTGTACGCGGAATGGGAACGTCGGCAGGCACGGGGAGAGGACATGATCGCGCACCTCGCCAACGGCCTTAATCATCCCGATGCATTTGGCCACCAGATAGCTGCCGCGCTTCTATGGCAGGCCGTCCTCAGGCAACTGGAACAGAAGGAGGAGAAATAGTCCATGTCAGTGAAACAGTATGCGATCATCCTGGGGAACCTCGGCAACACCTGCGACCGTTTCTGCTCGGGCGGCTACAAGGACAACCCCGATACCATGACCATGCTCAAGTCCGCAGCGGGCATTCCAGGGGTCACCGGCGTGGAACTGGTCGGGACGTGGGACATCCGGCCGGACAACGTGACCGACATGGCTCGGGCTCTGTCGGACCTTCACCTCCAGTGCGTCTCGATTATTCCGGACCATTTTTCTCAGAAGATCTGGGGGCGTGGCGCCTTCACGTCCCGCGATGCGACCGTCCGATGCAAGGCGGTTGATGCGACGCTGGAAACCTGCGAGATGGCGAAACGCCTCAGTTGTAGCCTGATCAATATCTGGAACGGCCAGGACGGCTACGACTATCCCCTCCAAGCCGACTACATGCAGGAACGTGATTGGCTCACAGAGGGAATCCGCCAGTGCGCCACGCGGTTCCCGGACATGCGCTTCGCTCTGGAGTACAAAATGAAGGAGCCGCGCACGCACAGCTACCTGGCGCGAATGGCCGACACGCTGCTGGTTTGCGGGGAGACCGGGTGTGCCAATGTCGGTGTCACGATTGACGTAGGGCACTCCTTCCTCGCCTATGAGAACGTGGCCGAGGCGGTCGTGCTGGCGAAGCGCGCGGGGGACAAGCTGTTTCACATGCACTTCAACGACAATTACCGTTCGTGGGACGACGACATGATCGTCGGCTCCATTCACACCGTGGAGTACGTGGAGTTGCTTTACTGGCTTGACCGCATCGCTTACGCCGGGTGGTTCTCCATGGACCAGTATCCCTACCGCGAAGACGCGCGCGCCGCGCTGGCGGAGAGCGTGGCCTTCCTGCGAACTATCGAAGACCGAATGGAGCGGTATCGCGGCCGGCTTGACGAGCTTCTGCGCCTGGGGGACGCCACCAGGAGCGCCGCCCTGATGCGCCAGATGCTCCTTGAGCATCAGAATTGAGAGGCACCTTCGTATGGTAAATAGACCTGCAACATCCGTCGCCGATCTCGTGGGCGATGTGTTCACGCCGGACATGGCGGTGAGCGCCACGTGGGCGGCCCGCTGGATCGCCCCGTCGGGCGCGAAACACGAGAATTATTCCTTCCTTGCGCGCAAGGCTTTCACCCTGTCTTCCGTTCCCGCGAAGGCCATTCTGCGCATCGCGGCTACTCTGCTGTGAACTGATGCTTCAAAATTAATCTTTTCGAAACAGCGGCGGAACGGCGGTTTTGATGCCCGAGTTCCATAGAAATCACCGTGCATTGGGCAAAGCGGGCTTTTGAAACAGTTGTAGAAGGCAGGGACAAGCAAGATTGGGGT
>Ga0153880_1072328_pt1 | contig 16043 bp, 10 predicted proteins | sample AM7aRNAsmRNA_FD_105227 | JGI IMG/M metagenome (GOLD analysis project Ga0153880, IMG submission 105227) | Metatranscriptome of freshwater microbial communities from Lake Alinen Mustajärvi, Finland - AM7a metatranscriptome (Metagenome... | ecosystem: Environmental > Aquatic > Freshwater > Lake ... | reverse complement strand
CTGCTCATTGACTAGGCGGGCATACTCCGCATAGGTTTTAGGGTCGTTCGAGCGGGTGGCATGTTGTAGCTTGGAAATGGTTTCTGGCGTCCACATGTGGTTTTCGCCACGCACTCGGTAAGCATATTCGCCGCCAACGTCCAGTGCATTTCTGTAGATCGGCGCATCACTGAATGCAATGCGGTGTCTGCGAACCGTCTCCTCGGCGATTTCGGCAAGCCCCGCCCCGCCGGTAGTGCTGCTGGCACCGGTAAAGTAGTGGTCGAGGAAATCCTGTGACAAGCCGATGGCATTGAAGATTTGTGCGCCACAATAAGACTGGTAGGTGGATATGCCCATTTTGGACATGATTTTCAGCAAACCCTTGCTCACCGCTTTTATGTAGCGTTTGTGGATTTCGTCTTCCGATAACTTCTCTGGCAGCGTTTCCCGCATGTGCGAAAGCGTGTCGAAGGCAAGGTAGGGATTGATCGCCTCCGCGCCATAGCCTGCCAACACCGCAAAGTGGTGAACTTCGCGGGCCTCGCCACATTCGACCACCAGTCCTACTTTGGTGCGCAATCCCGTGCGGGTCAGGTGAAAGTGAACCGCAGAAGTGGCTAACAGCCCCGGAATGGCGACGTATTCGGAATCCATGCGACGGTCGGAAAGCACCAGAATGTTATTACCATCGTGAACCGCCTGTTCCGCCTGTGTACACAGGGCTTCAAGCGCCGGTTCCATGCCCGATGCCCCGGTTTCAGCCGGGAAACAAATGCTCAGCGTTTTGGTTTTGAATGCACCTGCGGTACGCGCTTCGATGCGGCGGATTTTCTCCAAATCCCTGTTACTGAGAATCGGTTGATGGACTTCCAGGCGCTTATGTATTCCACCCTCGTCAAGGCCAAGCAGGTTGGGGCGCGGACCGATATGGGAAACCAACGACATCACTAATTCTTCGCGGATCGGGTCAATAGCCGGGTTGGTAACTTGGGCGAAACCTTGCTTGAAATAGTCAAAAAGCACTCGTGGACGGTTGGAGAGCACGGCCAGCGCGGCATCGACCCCCATAGAGCCGACTGGTTCTTGGCCGGTGAGCGCCATGGGCTGGAGGAAGAATTTGATGTCTTCTTGGGTGTAGCCGAATGCTTGTTGCGCATCAAGCAGCGTCTTTTCGTCGGGGGCCATGGCAGCTACTTCGGATGGCAGGCTTTCCAGATGGATTTGGGTTGCATCCACCCATTCCTTGTAAGGTGCGCGTTCGGTAAGTTCCGCTTTGATTTCAGCATCGTCAATGATGCGTCCATGTTCCAAGTCGATTAGGAACATCTTGCCCGGTTGCAAACGCCATTTTTTGACAATCTTGTGCTGCGGAATGTCCAACACCCCCATTTCCGATGCCATCATCACATAATCGTCATCGGTGATTAAATAGCGAGCAGGTCTCAAGCCGTTGCGGTCCAACGTTGCGCCAATCTGGCGGCCATCGGTGAAGGCCACAGCAGCAGGGCCATCCCAAGGTTCCATCAACGCGGAATGGTATTCATAAAAGGCACGGCGCTTTTCGTCCATTAGCGGATTGCCAGCCCATGCTTCGGGAATCAACAGCATCATCGCGTGGACCAATGAATATCCGCCCGCAACCAGCAGTTCCAGCGCATTGTCGAAACAAGCCGAGTCTGACTGGCCTTCGGCGATGAGCGGCCAAAGCTTGTCCAAGTCCTCGCCCAGCAACTCCGACGACATTGAATATCGCCGGGCCGCCATCCAATTGACATTGCCACGAACCGTATTGATTTCGCCGTTGTGGGCGATCATGCGGAAAGGGTGAGCCAAATCCCAAGTGGGGAAAGTGTTGGTCGAGAACCGCTGATGCACCAAGGCCAACGCGGACACTAAGGTGTCATTGTGCAGGTCGAGGTAATACTCCCCCACTTGATCGGCCAGCAACATACCCTTGTAAACTAGGGTGCGCGAAGATAATGAGGGCAGATAAAAAGCTTTGCCACAGGACAGGCAAAGTTCGCGCACTGCGTTTTCGGCTTGCTTGCGGATCACAAACAGTTTACGTTCGAAGGTGTCTTGGTCATGGATTTTAGCGTCGCGACCGATGAAAACCTGCCGGACGACGGGCTCCACCGCTTTGACGGATTCGCTCAATCCACTATTGTTTACCGGTACGTCGCGCCATCCAAGAACTGTCTGTCCTTCGCCTAAGATAAAATCGGTGAGGATTTTTTCGCACTTCGCCCGTTCTTCGGCAATTTGCGGTAAGAACACCATGCCCACGCCATATTCGCCCGCTGGGGGCAGCGCCACGCCCAGCTTGGCCGCTTCGGCACGGAGAAAGGCATCCGGGGTTTGAATGAGTATGCCCGCACCGTCACCTGCCAAAGGGTCAGCGCCCACAGCACCACGATGGGTAAGGTTTCTAAGTAGGTCCAAACCTTGCAGGATTATATGATTACTTTTGTTGCCTTTAATATGGGCAATGAACCCCACGCCGCAGGCATCGTGTTCGTTGCTCGGGTCGTACAGACCCTGTTTGGCGGGTAAAGTGCTGAAACTCATTTTTTACCTCATTCGACGTGTGAAGCACTGAAAAAATTTCACCGTTTCGCATGCCATTCGGACAGGCAAAACCGGTTTGCAAGCCGAGTGGTTGGCGATCAAAGTGTCTATTGGAATCCTAAGTATTTAAATATAAATGGTTATTTGAATGGCATCAAAGCCAAACAAAATACAAAAGCCAGTCAATATAGGCAATTTGACTGCTTTTTTCAAGCATTTATGAAAGTTATGGGCAAATTTCCCAATCTATGCTAAGAATAAACCGACTTAAACGACAATGCGACTCTTTTCAGCGTGTCGGGGTGTTCATTCCCTGTAATTGTTTATTCACTATTTAGGGCTTACCTGAAACGGTGGACGAATAAAAAATCAGTTTTCCATGATTCTTGGCATAGGTTCAAACTCACCTTTGCATTATCATGGTCACTGAAATTTCCTAAGATTGAGCAGGAGCATTGAAGGTATGAACGAACATTATGATGTGGTCATCGTTGGTGGCGGCATGGTCGGGGCGACGCTGGGGTGTGGTTTGGGGGCTAGCCGGTTGCGGGTGGCCGTGTTGGAAGATGCGCCGCCACCAGCCTTTGATGCGGAGCAGCCACACGACCTGCGCGTCTCTGCGGTCAGTATCGCTTCTGCCAGCATCCTCAAGACCATCGGCGCATGGCAAGGCATTGCCTCCCGGCGTTTCTGCCCGTTTCGTCGCATGAGAGTTTGGGAGGACAAGGGTGATGTCGAGTTTCGTAGCGAAGACATCAACGAGTCCGTGCTGGGCTATATTGTTGAAAACCGCATTATCCAGTTGGCTTTGCTAGACCGCTTGCAGACGTTCGACAATGTCGATTTCCTCTGCCCCGTGAAGACACAGTCCATTGATTACACGGCGGGGCAGTCCAGTTTGACTCTCGAAGATGGCCGCACCATCACCGCCCGTTTGCTGGTGGCAGCCGACGGCGGTTTTTCCCGTGTGCGTCAGGCAGCCGGAATGGGCGTCCATACTTGGGATTACGAGCAACATGCCTTGGTGTTGACGGTTGCAACCGGTTATGGTCAGCAGGACATCACTTGGCAGAAGTTCACCCCTACCGGGCCGTTGGCTTTCTTGCCGTTGGACGGGCCTAATGCTTCTTTGGTTTGGTACAACAAGCCGGAGGAAGTTAAGCGCTTGAAAGCCTTGCCGGATGAGGCATTGCTTAAGGAATTGCTGGCGACTTTCCCCCCGGTTCTCGGCGATATCACGAGTATCGTTTCGCGCGGAAGTTTTCCGCTCCGCCGCCAACATGCCCAAAACTATGTCAAAGAGGGCGTTGCCCTGATTGGCGATGCAGCCCATATGATTCACCCGTTAGCGGGGCAGGGTGTCAACATTGGCCTGTTGGATGCCGCCGCACTGGCCCAAGTGCTGGTCGCCGCTAAACAAGACTCCAAGGATATCGGTGCAGCTTCGGTGTTGCAGGAATACGAGAAAATGCGCCGTCAGAATAACTTGCTGATGATGACAACCATGGATATGTTCTACCGCGTCTTCGGCAATTCCCAACTGCCGCTGAAGTTGCTTCGCAATATTGGCCTGGGGCTGGCCGAGCGGATTGCCCCGGCAAAGAAATTAGCAATGAAATACGCCATGGGCTTGGGGGGGCAATTGCCGAAATTGGCCAGGGGGGAGGGGATAGTCAGATAACATCAGCCCGCGTAGGCGGAACCTAAGGCAGGGTTCCGCCGAATGTTGGCGGTGTGTTCGCGTTTGGCGGATCACATCCCCGTATCCGCTCTACAAGTTTTGGACGGTGGTCTGCATGGGGTCGAAGATTGGCCTGTACCTCTAGCCGCTTGAGCCTTTGGTGCGGGAGACGGGTTACACCCGTAATGAATTCGCCAAAGTGTCTTTGTTGTGTATACCCCCGGAAGCCGAGATGAGTCAGTTGTGTCATTGCCAATTTGTGCGAATACCCTAATAAAATTCAAGCAACCAGTACTTACTCGTTTTTCACTCCAATGAGGGATTTGCATAGAATAGACTCATCTAATTGATATTGAATGATATTATTGTCCTGCGAATTGCCAATTTTAGAATAAAACGGGAGTAGGTTTAATCAAAACTTCATAATATTGAACTCTAAATGTAATAGATGCCAAGTAACGTTTTACTTTGAAGACAAATCGCTATTTGTATTTCTTTAGTAAACAATCCGTTGTCTGATTTTACGCTGACCAAGCAAAAATCGCGGTTTACCCTTACTTACTTGGAGATATTCATGAAATCGAATCATTTAGCAAGAGCAGTAACCTTAGTTCTTATGAGCATAACCTCTCATCCTTCATGCGCGATTGACCTATACGTGGATACTAAGACCGAGCAGATTTTTGCGAAGCCAGGTCATGGTCGAGTTAAGCTGGGAACCTTTCAGCGTGTGGACGAGTCTCCTATCGCCACATCACCGAATGCAAATGGGCCTTCCGTCGCAAATTCCCCTGCTGAAACTGAAGCTCAGGCCATACTAAAGACGCCCGCGGCTCAAGAACAAATACAAAAGGAAGTGAAAAAGCAGGTCGAAGTGGCTACCAAGGATTTGCCGAAGATTGACACCAAGGGCAAACTAGAATTCGCGTCTAAAGACGGTGATTTCAAATGGAGAATTGGCGGACGACTGCATTTGCAAGGCGGTGTTTACGAAAATGCGGATTCGGACAAAGGTAAATCGACTAATTTCAGTGATGATGCGTCTGTTCGACGGGCCCGTCTTGAAACGGCGGCAACACTCTGGAAATACTGGGGGCTTAAATTTCAATACGATTTCGTCGGTGGCAGTGGTGCAGCAGGTATTCGAGATGCATTCATTTCTTTTAAGAAAGATGATTTTCTTCCGGTCGGAATCATCGCGGGCCAATTTAAGGAGTATTATTCACTTGAAGCTTTCTCGAGTTCAAACGATATCACCTTGATTGAACGGGCGTTGCCTAGCGGAGCGTTTAGTGCGCCTGACGCGCGCCGACTCGGTGTTGGCTTGGTAACCAACTTGTATGACGTGGTTGGGTTTCAAACAAGCTTCGATGGACCTAACGCCTCCGGCACTGATATTGGTGGTGTTGCGAACTCAGGTAATGCTCCTGCGGTTTGGTTAGGACGCCTCTTCGTATCGCCGTTTCATGACAATAATAGAACCCTTCATTTAGGCGTTGCCGGATCTTGGATGTCGCCATCAGGAAATCAGACGCAATTCCAGGAAAGGCCAGAAATGACACCAGGAACCAATCGTTTGGTCAATACCGGTTTAATTCAAAATGTCACCAGCCTGAACCGTTTTGGTGCGGAAGGGCTGGGCATAATTGGCCCCCTCTCACTACAGGCCGAATACAAACTTGCCATGGTCAACCGATCTGGACTTTACACTAACACCTTGAATAGTTTGTCAAACCCCAGCTTTTACGGATGGTATGTGCAAGGAGCGTGGACAATCACAGGCGAGTCGCGTGGTTATGAATTTGATGGATTTAGCGGTGGTTCGTTTAAAAATCCTAAGCCCGATGGCATAGTGGGCAAGGGTGGAATTGGGGCATGGGAGCTTGCTCTTCGTTATAGCCAATTGAATCTGAATAGCAATGAGTTCAGGGGAGGCAATGAAAAGAACTTTACGGCAGGTCTCAACTGGTATGCCACCCCCAATTTTAAATTCATGGCCAACTATGTGAACGTGCTTGAAGTCAACGAGGGTCCATACTCTGGCGCCCATCCGTGGGGTTTCAATTTTGGAGCCAGGGCCTATTGGTAAAGCGATTCACTTCACGTACCCCCGCCCATCTGCCATGTATGGGAGATGTGGCTGCATGTAATCAAAACTGGCCGGGGCTGCAATTATCTCATTTTCGGGACCACATTAATTTTAAGCAAGGGGCGATGCGAGCGCGGCCTTCGTAGGGCGGAACCTAAGGCTGGGTTCCGCCGAATGTTGGCGGTGTGTTCTAATTCGGCGGATCACATCCCTGTATCCGCCCTACACTATCCCACTATGCCTAAGCAGTGCGTCAATCTTAGGCTCCCGGCCGCGAAAGTCGATAAACAATTCCATCGCATCCCGGCTTCCGCCACGTTCGAGGATTTTTTCCAAAAACGCCTGACCGGTACGCGCATCGAATACGCCATTTTCTTCAAACAAAGAATAGGCATCGCTGGATAACACTTCCGCCCACTTGTAGCTGTAATAACCCGCCCCATAACCGCCGGCGAAAATATGCGAGAAACTATGGGCGAAACGGTTGAAAGCCGGGGGAATGAAGACAGCGGTTTGTTTGCGGATTGCGTCGAGTATAGGGTATACACGGCCTCCAAGCGCTGGGTCATAATCGCGATGGATGTGAAAATCGAACAGGCTTAATTCCAACTGCCTTACCATTTGCATCCCCGACTGGAAATTGCGTGCGGCAAGCATTTTTTTGTACAGTGTGTCCGGTAGCGGCTCGCCGGTTTGATAATGCCCTGAAATCAGGCCGAGTGCTTCTTGGTCCCAGCAGAAGTTCTCCATAAATTGGCTGGGTAGTTCCACAGCATCCCACTGCACGCCACGGATCCCTGAGACACCCAAGTGGTCCACGCGGGTCAGCATGTGGTGCAGTCCGTGGCCGAACTCATGGAACAGGGTTAGCACTTCTTCATGGCGCAGCAAGGCCGGGTCGTTGCCTGTGGGCGGTGTAAAGTTGCAGATCAAGAAGGCTACCGGCAACTGAACGCCACTGGTTGTCCTGCGACGGGTGGCACATTCGTCCATCCAGGCACCGCCGCGCTTTTTGGGGCGGGCATAGAGGTCGAGATAGAAATAGCCGCGTATCTCATTAGCCTTGTCGCTGATTTCGTAAAACTTTACATCCGGGTGCCACACATCCACGCCCTCGACTTCGCGGATGCACAGGCCATAAAGCCGCTCCACGACTTCAAACATGCCGGGGACAGCTTTGGTCGCAGGAAAATAGGGTTTGATTTCCTCTTCCGATAGGGAATAAGCCTGTTGGCGCAGCTTTTCCGAATAGTAACCCAAATCCCATGATTCAAGATTTTCCCCGCCGTTACAGGCAGCGGCGTAATAGCGTAAATCGTCCAAGTCCTTGTGGGCGACGGGTAGGGAACGGCGCGACAGGTCTTCAAGGAAGTGGATGACTTCATCGGTGGACCGGGCCATTTTGGTTGCAAGGGACAGTTCGGCAAAATTGGCGAAACCCAACAATTGGGCCTCCTCGTGCCGAAGCGCGAGGATTTTCTCCATCAGCTCGGTGTTGTCCCATTTTCCGGCATTCGGCCCAAGTTCGGATGCACGGGTCGCGTAGGCGGTGTAGAATTCCTGGCGTAGTTCACGGTTATCCGCGAAGGTGATGACGGCGTAATAAGAAGGGAATTCCAAATTGAACACCCAACCGGCCTTGCCGTCCCGCTCTGCGCGTTCGTGGGCTGCGACACGGGCGGCATCGGGTATGCCCGAAAGCTGCGCTTCGTCTTCAATGTGCCTGCTCCAACCATTGGTGGCATCCAACAAGTTATCCTGAAATTGGCTGCTTAGGCGCGAGAGTTCCAAGGCAACGGCTTTGAAGCGTTCCTTTTGTTCAGGCGGCAGGGCTACGCCGGACAGGCGGAAGTCGCGTAAGGCGTTGTCAATGATTTTGCGCTGTACTTCGGATAGTGTCGGGTATTCAGGCCCGTCTGCCAGTGCTTGGAAAGCTCGGTAAAGTTCTTCGTTATGGCCGAATTCGGTGGCGTAATCGGTCAGCAAGGGCAAGCAGGCGTTGTACGCTTCGCGCAATTCATCGCAATTGACTACGGAGTTGAGATGACCAACTGGGGCGAAGGCTTTGTTGAGCCGGTCCTCTAGGTTTTCCAACGGTTCCGCCAGATTGGCCCAAGTGTAAGTTTTGCCGGGTTGCAACAGGTTGGCGATGGTTTGCCTGTTGCCGGTCAATATTTCAGTAATCGCTGGAACGGCATGTTCGGGTTTGATTTGCGAAAATGGCGGCAGATCGTAGGTTTCTAACAGAGGATTGGTCATGGCTGGATTTTAACTATTGAAAACTTGCAGGATAACGTCATAGTACTGATTCAAGTCAATGCCAAAGTCACCGGGTCGGCGCACGGTCACGATTCGGTAAGGGCGTCCCTTCTCATCGACAGTCTTCTCGCTCATATCGACAAATAGCTGTGTCGGTGCTTTGTTGGCATCACGCACCACTAGGATTTGTGGTCGCAGTCGTTGGTTGGAATTGGATTCAAGCACGATTCCCACTTCCCCCGAACTTAATTCGACTATGCTCCCTGGAGGATAAATCCCCAAATAAGAAACAAAAGCCGCAGTTAGGCTTTTGTCGATTTTATTGTCTCTCGCCAATTGATTCAGGATGGCCACCGCGCTCAGGTGGTCTCCGGCTGGACGGTAAGGCTTTGGGCTGACGATGGCTTCATATTTATCGACAATCGTAACGATCTTACAGTTGAGGTTCATTTGATGCCCTAGCAACCCTCTAGGATAGCCCGTGCCGTCGAGATTTTCATGGTGACCGTAAGCGACATCCACGGTTCCGCTGAAAATATCGCGCCCGGACATTAAAATATCCCGGCCTTCCTTGGCATGGGTTTGGATAATGGCAGTTTCTTCATCGGTGAGGGGGCCGGGCTTGTTGAGAATCCTATCAGGGATGTTTACCTTCCCCATGTCGTGCAACAGGCCGCAAATGCCAATATGCTCCAATTGGGTGCTGTCGTAATTCAGCAAACGCCCTAGGACAATGGAATAAACGCAAACATTGAAGGCGTGTTGGTTGAGGTTTTCGTCCTTGTTTCGCATGCGAGTCACAAACATCATGGCCTCTGGGTTTTTGATCAGATTGACCACGCAATCCGAAACCGCACTTTTGGCCAATTGGATATCCAAACTTTGACCGAAGCGAATTTCCTCGATGAAGCTCTTGATTAATTTGGATGTATGCTTGCGAGTTGATTTTGCGGCCTCCATGTCTTTCTCGTTAAAAGTCCTTTTCCTTTCATTGGTGAATGAACCTGGCAGTTCGTCTATGGTCACTCTGACTACTTTGGTGCGCATCAGGTCGATATAGACATATTCGCAATATTGCATGACCGCTTCGATATCGGTGTCATTTTCCACCTCGAAACCTTGGAGCAAGAAAGGGGTATCCAGCCAAGGGCGGTCCAATTCGCAAACAAACATGCCCGGTCTCAGATCGCAAGCTCGCAGTCTGACCTTTTCCACATAGTCAATAATTCTCGGTTTGTCTGGCAACATCTTATTTCCTAATAATGGCCACGTAATGGGCCTTGCATCTATTTTAATCCACAAACACCCTAGCTTGAATGTTCTTTATCTCATCCCTGATTTTTGCAGCTTCCTCAAACTCCAGTTGACGGGCCAATGCGTACATTTTTTCTTCCAATTGCTTGATAAGCTTGGTCGCCTCTGCCGGTTTCAGCGCATGATAATCGGCCTTTTTCTCCGCAGCCTTATGTTTTGGCTTGTACGAAAAATTGCCGCCACCAGGAATTGGGGCTTCCAGAATGTCGGTTACGTTGCGGGTGGCGCTTACCGGGATGATGCCCATTTTTTCGTTATAGGCTGTTTGTTTAGCGCGGCGGCGGTCGGTTTCTAGCATGGCTTGTTCGATGGATTTGGTGATTTTATCAGCGTACAAAATTGCCTTGCCGTTAACGTTGCGGGCAGCGCGGCCTATGGTTTGAATCAGCGATACGACTGACCTCAGGAAGCCTTCCTTGTCCGCATCCAGGATGGCCACCAGTGAAACCTCGGGTATGTCAAGTCCCTCGCGCAATAAGTTGATGCCTACCAGCACATCGAATTTGCCGAGCCGCAGGTCGCGGATGATTTCCACCCTTTCCACTGTATCGACATCCGAATGAAGATAGCGCACAGCAATATCGTGGTCCATTAAATATTCCGTCAAATCTTCTGCCATGCGCTTGGTTAGCGTCGTTACTAAAACGCGCTCTTTTTTTTCGGTGCGTAGGCGTATTTCTGAAAGCAGATCGTCCACTTGGGTGGCGGCGGGACGAATTTCCACCTCAGGGTCGATCAGCCCGGTAGGACGCACCACCTGTTCCACCACAGCCCCTGAATGTTTCAATTCGTAAGGGCCAGGCGTGGCTGAAATGTAAATGCGCTGGGGTGCGCGCTGTTCGAATTCCTCAAAGCGCAAGGGGCGGTTGTCCAAGGCCGACGGCAGGCGAAAGCCATATTCCACCAAGGTTTCCTTACGCGAACGGTCGCCTCGGTACATGCCGCCAATTTGCGGAATGGTTTGGTGGCTCTCGTCTATCACGATCATGGAGTCGGGCGGCAAATAGTCAAACAGGGTAGGTGGCGGTTCGCCGGGTTGTTGCCCGGACAAATGGCGGGAGTAGTTTTCGATGCCAGGGCAATAGCCGACTTCCAGAATGATCTCCAAGTCGAACAGTGTGCGCTGCTCCAGCCGTTGCGCCTCCACTAGCTTGTTGGTGTTACGCAGATGCTCCAGCCTTGCCTTCAATTCCACTTTAATTTCTTCCACCGCCGCGAGGATTTTTTCCCGTGGCGTGACGTAATGGCTTTTCGGGTAGACCGTGTAGCGGGCGATGCGGGCCAAAATTTCGCCAGTCAGAGGGTCGAACAGCGATAGCCGCTCGATCTCGTCGTCGAACAACTCCACCCGTAATGCTTCATCCTCTGATTCCGCCGGGAAGATGTCAATCACTTCCCCTCGCACCCGGTAGGTGGCCCTGCGCAGTTCTATGTCATTGCGGGTGTATTGCAGTTCGGCCAGACGGCGTAACAATTTGCGCTGGTCCATCAGATCGCCGCGCACCAGATGTAACACCATCTCGAAATAAGAGGCGGGTTCGCCTAATCCGTAAATGGCGGATACCGTCGCCACAATGATCACATCGCGCCGTTCGATCAGTGCCTTGGTGGCCGAAAGCCGCATCTGTTCAATATGTTCGTTGAGGGAAGCGTCCTTTTGGATATAAGTGTCGGACGAAGGGACGTATGCCTCGGGTTGATAATAATCATAATAACTGACGAAATACTCCACGGCGTTTTCGGGGAAGAAATCCTTCATTTCCCCATACAACTGGGCGGCTAGTGTCTTGTTGTGTGCCATGATTAGCGTGGGCCGCTGGATTTGCTGGATGACATTGGCTATGGTGAATGTCTTGCCAGAACCTGTGACCCCAAGCAAAGTCTGGTGCAATTCGCCGTCCCTAATCCCTTCCACCAATTTGGCAATCGCCTGTGACTGGTCGCCGGCGGGTTGGTAGCGGCTATGCAGGCGGAATTGTTTTTCTTTTACCGGAGCGTCTTCGGCAGGTTTTTCAAGCTCGTTCATATGAGATTGCTGCCATTTTTGGGCCAGTTCTTTCATGCTTTGAATATCAACCTGTCAAAATTGTCAACAACTCTTTAGAGGCAATCCAAGCTGGGCGTACCCAGCCTAAATAAATAGTTGAATTATATATCAAGATGACTTGCCATTTTTAGGTAATATTACCCATCAGGTTGCAAAAATCACCCTAGCAAAGACCTCGGTTAATGTCAGGCTAACGCCTAAATTGGGCAGGATCAGGCAACCGTCCAATCCTTCGACACAAGTGTAAACCCAACGGTTCGTCGCTTCGCGGGCAAAATGCTCCAGTCTTGGTGCAACAGTCGATGCCAACACATAATCCGTGAAACTGTCCAAATAAGCACTGTAACGCAAAAATTTATCGCCACGGTCAAACGCCTCAGTGGACGGCGACAACACTTCGACAATCAGCTTTGGATTCAGCAGCACGTCTTGTTGTTTGTCGTAAAAGCGCGGCTCGTCGCACACCACGCTGGCATCGGCATAGGAAAACAGTCCTTTCATGCTGCGGTCATCCATTGCGCCACTGCGGATTTTCATGTTGGGTGAAAGGACACGGCAAGGCTTGCCACGCAACTGGGAGCCAAGGCTGATTATAATATTGGCGTTGATAGTGCTGTGCGCCAAACTCTCTCCCGCCATCGCAAAAATTTCACCATCGACAAACTGGTGACGCTCGGTCGATGCCCGCTCAAAGGCAAGGTAGTCGGCAACGGTGGTTTTGGCTTGAGGTGCGTTCATGGCAAGTCATTATCTGTTTATTAAGTTTTAAATTGTATGTGTGAACACATGGAAACGCTATAATTTTGATAGTTTGACGAGACTTTGGAATTGCTCGGCAACAGTGGCTTGGACGAATCGTCTCTAATAATAACAGGGGAGAATCATAGGCTGTTCGACCCGGCTTCCCTTGCCGTCATGAACGCTGCGGTGTTGCGAAACGCAAGGCAAGCCTTGCACTCCGGATAGGCCAATCCCTCAACTTAGCAATTCCGCAACATCCACGCTGGCATCAGGAAATAGGGCAGGGGACAATTGCCCCTCGGTGACGGTTCGGCAGTCGGCATAATGGCCTAGTGCGGATTCTGGCATCGTATAGACTTCGATGTGCCGATCCGATTGGTTGATGATCCAGTATTCAGGAATGTTGTGGCGGGCGTATAGCGGGATTTTGATTCTGCGGTCATAGTTCAGCGTGGAATCGGCGATTTCCACCAATAACAGAACGTCCTCGCTGGTGGGGAGCCTGCTTTTGTAGCGGTCTAGCCGGTAACGTAGCAAAACGAAGTCCGGCTGCGGTTCCGATCCCGGACCTAGGTGGATAGGGTTTTGCACACTGGCGATGGCCCTACCCCAAGTTCGGTAGGCCAACATTTCAACCAGTGTGTTTGCCAAGCCAGAATGCCATGGGCCTATCGGTGTCATTTGGATTAATTCCCCTTCGATCAGTTCGACGCGGTCATCTTCATGAAAAATACCTGCCTCGGCCATGCGGTGATAGTCTTCCACCGTCAATTTCCAGTGCGGGGCCATAATCGGGTCTGCTTCGTTCACAACGGTTTGCATCGGTTTCCTCGTTTTCAAGCTTTACAGTGAACACAGTCTATCAATTTTCTTGCAGTGCACCCAAGGGAGGCTGGGCGGCCAGCAATTCTCAGTTTGGCTCAAAGCCCCGTCATTTCGGCATGGATGCCGAAAACCAGGCCAAGGACGGTAATTTGCCGCCGCTAACATGCTTGAATAAGGTGAAGCGGGGCGGGATTTGCAATCCCGCCCCGGACGTTTTTGATCAGTGTTCGCCATCCTTGTCACGGTACAAAACGTTGTGGACGGGATGCATATCCCGTCCGGCATTATTACACTGAGATATTAAGCGGGTCGGGATTTGCAATCACGTCTAGCATGTCCCCCTAGCCCCCCTTGGCAAAGGGGGGTAAAATGCAGGCCGGCTATCAATTCAATTACCTTAAACACTCTTTGTCAATATTATGAGCATTCAACTTTCCGACCGCGTCCAGTCCATCAAACCCTCTCCAACCCTCGCCGTCACCGCCCGCGCCGCCGCCATGCGGGCCGCAGGCAAAGATATTATCGGCCTAGGTGCCGGCGAGCCGGATTTCGACACCCCGGATTTCATCAAACAGGCTGCAATCAAAGCCATCAACGACGGCTTCACCAAGTACACGGCAGTGGACGGCACCCCTGGCCTGAAAAAAGCCATTGTGGCGAAATTCAAGCGTGACAACGGACTGGATTACGAGCCTAAGCAAGTATTGGTGTCTTGCGGCGGCAAGCAAAGTTTCTACAACTTGGCCCAAGCCCTGCTCAATCCGGGTGACGAGGTCATCATCCCTGCGCCTTACTGGGTTTCGTATCCAGACATGGTGTTGCTGGCTGGTGGTGTGCCGGTGATCGTCGCCGCGTCGCAGGACCAAGGCTTCAAGTTGGCCGCCGTGCAGTTGCGTGCAGCGTTGACACCCAAGACCCGGCTGTTTGTCATCAACAGCCCCTCCAATCCGACGGGCGTTTCCTATACCTTGGACGAACTCAAGGCGTTGGGGGATGTGCTAAAAGATTACCCGGATGTCATCATCGCCACCGACGATATGTACGAACACATCGTGTGGGAAGATGGCAGCTTCGTCAACATTTTGAATGCCGCCCCGGAACTCTATGACCGCACCATGGTGCTAAATGGCGTATCGAAGGCTTACGCGATGACGGGCTGGCGCATCGGCTATTGCGCCGGGCCGGTCAAGCTGATTGAGGCAATGACCAACATCCAGTCGCAAAGCACCTCCAACCCGACCTCGATTTCCCAAGTGGCGGCGGAAACCGGCTTGAACGGCGATCAAAGCTTCATTCGCGAGATGGTCAAGGCATTCAAAGAACGCCATGATTATGTGCTGGCGGAATTGAACGGCATCCCCGGTGTGTCCTGCCTGCCTGCCGACGGCGCGTTTTACCTGTTTCCCAATGCACAGGGAGCGATAGACAAGCTAGGCTTGGCCGATGACGTCGCCTTGTCCGAATACCTGATCGAAAACGCTGGCGTAGCCTTGGTGCCCGGCTCGGCTTTCGGTGCCCCCGGTCATGTGCGGCTGTCGATTGCCACCAGCATGGCGAATTTGCAGAAGGCGATAGAGCGGTTGCGGGTGGGGTTGGCTTAAGGAATCAGTGCCAAATAAGCAGCACAGTTCGATTGGCATATATTAAAAGAAAGCCTCACGCAAAGGCGCAAAGAAAAACTCTCAACGTTGCGCCTTTGCGAGCTTTGCGTGAGACTAAAAATCTTAGCCCATTGAATGACATGCCGCATTGGGAGAAAGGCACAAAGAAGGTTTCACGCAACGGCGCAACTTAAAAGCGCAAGTGATGGGTGATATTGCTCGTTCCCAAGCTCCCGCTTGGGAATGGGGTTTTTAAAGCTCCAGCTTTCCGAAGAACGGTCAAGCAGGGGGCTTGCAAGATAAAGGTTCCCAAGCCGGAGCTTGGGAACCAGCCTAAAACTTATATTCTTTGAGACCATGACCGACCATTTCGACGTATTTTTATCCCACAACAGCCACGACAAACCGGCGGTCATTGCATTGGCGAGAAAGCTCAAAGCGCACGGGCTTAAGGTTTGGCTGGATGCGTGGGAATTGCGCCCCGGCCAGCCGTGGCAGGAAGCTTTGGAGCAAATCATCGAGACGACCCAAACGGCGGCGGTGCTGGTGGGCAACGATGGTTTTGGCCCGTGGCAAAGCCGGGAAATGCGTGGATGCCTTAGCGAATTTGCCGAACATGGCAAAGCGGTCGTACCCGTCTTGTTGCCTTCGTGTCCAACAGACGTACCCAAACTGCCCTTTTTTTTTGAAACAATTAACGTGGGTGGATTTGCGCGATGGTAAAGAAGAGCAAGGTTTTTATCATCTGATTTGGGGGATTACCGGGAAAAAGCCTAAGGAACTGGAAGACGCGGAAGAAGAAAACCTTATCGTTCCCGCGATCCAAACCCTGATCGTTCCCACGCAAGAAGCGAGGGAACGAGAGCCAATCCCGCACATCCACGGCTGGCCCAGTGACAAAGTGCAAGCCTTGCAGCGCGACACCGCACAATCACT